>Ga0222714_10000319_pt1 | contig 57717 bp, 80 predicted proteins | sample C33_3DmetaG_FD_165048 | JGI IMG/M metagenome (GOLD analysis project Ga0222714, IMG submission 165048) | Estuarine water microbial communities from San Francisco Bay, California, United States - C33_3D | ecosystem: Environmental > Aquatic > Marine > Unclassified | place: USA: California... | reverse complement strand
ATCATCGTTAGACATCGTTAAACAAAACAAAAATTTTAAACAAAGTTAGACAAATAAAAAAAATGAAAGCAAATCTAGAAATCACACAAGGCAGTTATGGCTTTTCTTACGAATGGACATTAACTTGCGAAACTAAAAAAACAAAAAAATCGTTTTACTTAGGACAGGATATAAAATTTTGTTCTAGAGTATTAGGATGCGAGCCTTCGTACATTGTTAAAGCAATTGGTACTAATAGATTAGATACGGAACAAGGCCAAAAAAAGCTAGCTAAATTTATAGTAGAAATGCTTGGGCTAAATGGTAGAAATATTAAAACTATGGAGGCATGGGATTTATGTTGTCAGTAAGGAAAAACTTAACCAATTATAGAAGTTTTTTAAATTGGTTAAAATCAGATAATGTTATTAAAATTAGCGTTAATGAATACCTAAGCCAATGCAGTCAATATAGCATAAGCATGACTAGAAAACAAGCATACATTTATTTTAAAAAAGAGTATATAAATTAAACAATTAAAAAAAGACAAAAAATGGAAAGAACATTAAATCAAATCGCAAAAGAAATTAGAATGAATTGGACTAAAGTAAACTATGGTGCAGAACCATACTTAAGTGCTATGGGCAGTTTAAATAGCATACATGACAAATATTACATGGATGATGCTAAAACCATAGTGCTATACTTTTTATCGAATGCTAGCACATGGAAAGGCGACAAAGCAAAAGAGATTAAAAATGAATTAAAACAAATGTTAAAAAAATAAAACGATATGAAAGAATTAATTGAAACTTTGAATAATTGCAAGGCAATTTTAGAAGACTATTACGAAAATGATTTGGCGGAAGCTGTAAACGAATACGATGTAGAAAATCAAATTGACAACATCCATAGGATAATGTTAATGATTATGCCAAAGGAATTTAAATTCGCAAGGCAATGTAGTTGTTGTGAAGATGGGATGAATGATGGATATGTGATTAATGGTGGTGGTGAATATTATTGCAGTGATGAATGCTTAAACACAAAGTATACCGCTAATGAAGTAAAAGAAATGGAAATGGGAGAAGATGACAATTATTATACTCATTGGGAATCCGATTCGGACATGGAATATATTCTAGTTAACAATATATTAATATTTGTAGGTGAGCAATAATTTAAACTAAAACAAAATGACAAAGACAAAAGTAGTATTTAAGATGCTTCAAGATGAGGCAATAGCTATCTTCCCCGACAACCTGTACAATGAGCAGTTGTATGGTAAAACAATGGTAGATTCATACATGCACATAGGACAGCATTCAGCATGTTCAATCGAATTGCTAGATGAATTGATAGATGCATCATTCGAGCAGTACAAAGATTTAAAAATAGAGTTAGAAGAAATTGGATATAATTTAGAACTATAAAAATATGAAACTATTAGACAACATTACAAAAGTACAAGAAGGTTTACATATCTTCTTTGGAACAATGACATTCGATGAATTAGAAGAGCAGTTTGGGTATAGTCTGCATGGACTAGAGAATGATGCGGTAGAACTAATGCTAGATACATTGAGGGATGATTGGTATAACCTACCATTAAATGACAAATATCAAATAATTGAACAGGTAACTAAAAAAAGAAACTAATGGGTTATTACACTAGATATGATTTAGAAATCTTACAAGGCGGAGATTCTAATATCGATTACAAAAAAGAATTATGCGACATGGTAAAATATGAACACCTGTTTGATGATGATTGCAAATGGTATGAACACCATGAGGATATGAAAACCATATCTAAAAAACATCCAAAGGTATTATTCCTTTTACATGGTGTTGGTGAGGAAGATGGTGATATGTGGCGAGCATATTACTATGGAGGTGAATGCAAAGATAGAATTGAAGCAGAAATAGTATTTAAAGAATTTGATTTAACTAAACTAAAATAACATGGAAAATTTAACTAAAGAACAAAAAGTATTGGATATAATCAAGCTATGCAAAGACATGGATATTGATGGCGAAACAACTGAATATATTTTAACAAAAATCGGCATGCAGGAACAAATTTTACGCCAATTATTTTTAAACTCAAATTGGGATAATATTAATAACTTATTATTTGAAAAAAAAGAATTATAAACAATATTAAACTAAAACAAAATGAAGACAAAAGTAATAGATGGTTTTGTGTGGTTAATTGTAACCAACAAAGCAAAAGAAATTTATTTAAATGGGCTATTTGAATTGTATATTTTACATGATGATGAGAGCGAAAGTTTAGTGGAAGGATTCACACAACTAAGCGAAGCATTAGAAAATGGATTAGATATTGGAATAGAAGTAGGTAAATTAACTCCAAGAGGTTTATATTTAGCATCAAACTAACATGAAAGAAACTAGAATATTTGCATCACCATTTGGAATGGTAGAGCAAACAAAAGAAGAAAGATTACAATGGGCAGAGGATAATGGAATGGTATGGTCAGTAACTTGGTTTTTATCTAGCATTAATTGCGACATGGTTAATACCGATAACTATCAATTCGATAGCTATGAAACGGAATCTGAAGATGCATATCAAATTTATTTATTCCTAAAACTTATACAATGTTGCAATAAAGATTTTGCAGAACTGCCTTACGATATTCAATTTGAAGAGGGATGTGAATTGCTAAAGGAATACGAGAATAGTATTTATAATAATGCTCATAAATCGGAATATGATTGCATGGTAGAATTTTTAAACAATAAATTTAATAAGTAAAATGAAGACACAAACACAAAATGAATCTATGGTATTGGTTAATATCGTAGAACTTGCATCGGAACTAGCACACGAACAAACAAAATTCCAATTATTTGGATATTATTCACTAACGGAAGAGGAAAATGATATTCTATATGTATCTGCTACAGATGGTATCACTACTTATTCTGAAAAGGCACAAGATATATTTAATTGGCTATACGATTACTATTACAATGTAATTTTAAAATGCAAATAATATGAATATAGAACTTAAAATCACAGACAGAACAAATGTTGAATTTCCTATCGTTATCAAGGATAAGAAAGGGGATGTGGCTTATTGGGAAAGTTATGATGGTAGGTGGATTAAAAAAACCTACGATGATAATGGTAAATTATTAACCTATAGAAATTCTGATGGTTATTGGAGTGTAGAAACCTACGATGATAATAGTAAAAAATTAACTTTTAAAAATTCTGATGGTTATTATAAAATAAAAGGTTCATTTGTTACCAAAGAGGAGTACGAATCGTTTCTAAATCCAATTCCCGAATACACAATGGAGGAATTAGTTGCTAAACTTGGATATAATTTTAAAATTAAGAAGTAATGAACTACGAAAATAGAATTAGAAGGGTAGCAAGGCTATACCAACAAGCAATCGCTGACCAGATCCCACACAAGATGATGCAAGGCTATTATCTTTTAACGGAACTGAACAAGAAACAATACAACGACAATTTTAGGAAACAATACTTGGAGGATTTACGCAATGGAAGAGCAATTCATATTTAAATATAAAAAAGAAGAAATACAAATGAAGTCGACATACCAATATCCCACATTCAAGGAGGCTGTAGATTATATTAATTCTATTCCAGATAAAGATAACCTATTGTTTGCTATTCAAAATGGTAGACTAAGCCTACATGCTAAGATTGGAAGCAAGACCTATCAACCGATGGGTATATTGAGCCAAGCACTATTTAAATCTTTAAGCAAATGAGAGGCTTTGCATATCTGCTAATAGCAGTCTATGGCTTTTCTATACTAAAAGAAATGTATAGAAGATGGAAATTAAGCAACAGGAAATAGTTTATAAAACTACTGATGTTCAATAAAATAGCAAATAAAAGTTAATCAATTTAACCAAATTACAAATGAAAATTAAAAACATTCAAGTTATGAGCAAGCGAATCTATTTAAACGACACAAAAACACTAGAGATGAAACTATTCTCTTGGAAGAAGGCCATCGGTTTACTTTTACTATCCTCTTTTCTTGGATTTTGGCTAGGTTTCGGTATAATTTCTAACGATATCGTTATAAATTCGGATGGAATCTATGCAATTCCACACCAAAAAGATGTATTTACTGAGCAAAAATTGAAGCAATATCTAGTTGAACTTAATGTAAAATACCCAAACATCGTATTTGCCCAAGCAAAATTAGAATCTGGAAACTTTCGATCCAAAATATTCGAGGAGAATAATAATCTATTCGGCATGAAACAACCATCTATTAGGGCAACTACTGCTACAGGTGAGCAGTATAACCATGCTACCTACAATTCTTGGCGAGAGTCGGTGCTAGATTATGCCCTATACTCATGCAAGTATACCTCCAACATCAAATCAGAATCGGAGTATATAGCATATTTGGGTAGCAGATATGCAGAAGACAGCAATTATATCAATAAATTGAAAAATATTTTAAAATAAATTGCGTATTTAAATTAATATAAACTACATTTGTGAACAAACTAAAACTAAAAAAAATGATAGACTTAAACAAAGAGTACAAAACAAGAAATGGCTATAATATAAAGCTAATGGGAATACACGATAAATATGTGATGGGTATTCTAATATACACGAGTACCTCACCATCTCCTATGTTATGGAATGCCGAAGATGGAAAATCTGAATCGCATACATCTGAATATGATTTAGTAGAAGTAAAGAAACCTATTGAACATTCCGTTTGGGTTAATGTGTACGAACAAGGATTCAGTAGATATACACATACTACTAGAGAATCAGCAGATGAAGATGCCCAAGAAGGTGTATTAGATTGTATCGAAGTAAAATATAGTTCAGTAAAATGAAAAACGAAGAAGCATACTTGCACAATGTAGTAGGGATTTACATCCACGCACAAATGTTAATCAACCATATATCATGCATAAAAGGTAGTAGTAATACTACCAATTCACATGACAAGTATGTGTACAACAAGATGGCTGATGTAGAGAAGAACCTACTTAAACTAACTGCTCCAATCTCTAGGTTTCTGAAGGATCAAGGGAATTTAGAAGACATCGAAGACTTAATAATAGAAATGCACGATATTGTAGAACCAATTTTAAACAAAATAAACAAGTAAATTTATGACAAATCTAACAAAAGAACAAATCGCATTAATCAACAAGCCACTACCAGCGGAGGCAATCAAAGACCATCCATCAAAGGTAGGAATGTCAACCATCAAAGCTATCTTTGTAACTGATAGACTCAATGAAGTTTTTGGTGTTGGAGGCTGGCAAATCAGAACACGAGAAGTGTCAATGGAAAAAATCGAATCAGTAACAAAAGCTGGTAAAGATAGAACCACCTACATGTGCGTTACTCACACCACATTTTCAGTACCGGAAAACAATATCTATTACGAGTGTATAGCAGGCTCATCAAACGATGATTGTGGTGATGCATACAAAGGTTCAACTACCGATGCAATCACAAAGGTAGGCTCTTATTTAGGCATTGGTGCTGACATATGGAGAGGTGTTGAATCAGTACCTACGGAATTTACTACTGAACTATCAGCGGTAAAAAGTGTAGCAGAACTTTCAGCAGTTAAAACCAAGTACACAAATCTATTAAGTAATAAAGCAGTTGTTAAACTATTAACCGAAAAATACAATGAAGTCAAGTAAAAAAATAATGAGTCCTACAAAGAAACTAATTCAGCTAATGAAGAATGGTGTAGGAGCAGATAAGATTGGAATGGAGATGGTCAAATGGCATTTATCGCAAATGGGAATTAAACAGGAGGATGTTAAAGATGTCGCCTTTTAATTTACAAAGTAGTCCGTCTGATGTGATGGACTACTTTAAAAAAATCATTGACCAATATGGTAGTGTACAAGCGTTCTGCAAACTTAATAACCTTGAGCCAAAGTTTTACCACCGAATGATGAGAGCGTCATCTTGCATGGTTACTAGGGCATCTATAGAAACGCTAAACGAATCGCTTAAATATTACCATCCAGATGTACGCTTAAAAGAAGAGGTAAGAGAACTTGCAAAGCAAACGCACAACCTAATCAGAAGTAAATATAATTCAGCATTGCAGATGTGTCAGTCACATGATATGATGGAAGACTATCAACGAATCGTAGGGTTTTGCAACGGCAGAAGAAAGAAATTACCAAGAGAATTAATTTTAAAGATTAGAAAAATAACTAGCAAATAAAATTATGAAAAAAATGTTTAAATATAATGGTTGGAATTATATATCTGGATGCGATTGTACCGTAGCAATAGTAAACCCTAGATTCAAATCTGAAGAGGTAACAATTTCAACATTAGATTATGAGTTAGGTCAACTAGGGGAACATTTAACAACAAAAGAAAAGCTAGATGGTAGAAGGGGATGGATAACAAAGTATACACATTGCCCTGAATGCAAACAAAAAATCAATTGGAAAGAAATTAAACAAACACTAAACAACTAAAAATTATGACAAAGACAGCATTTAAAATTATTGATGTAACGAATGAAATGCAGGAAGCAAAAGCATTCGATTTTGAAAACATTACCAAAACAAGTATTGCAAATACGGCTAAAGCAATTGCTATGCCTATCTTGGATGGCGAGATGTCACCATCTAGAAAGATGATTCATTTCATGGCGTTGAGAGATATCTTGGATGAAGTTATTAGTGAGATTAGACCATCAGCAATTGATGAGTTGAGATTATCGAAAGGTAGCAACGCCCAGATCTTTGGAGCAAAGATAGAGCCATCGGTAACTGCTAAATATAACTACGCATCTTGTGGTGACTCAGCTTGGGATGCCCTTAACAAAGACCTTGAGATTACGAAGGCTGCGATGAAAGAAAGGGAAGCATTCCTAAAGACATTGAAGTCATCGGTGTATCTACCTGAAACAGGAGAAGAAGTAAGACCTGCAATCGTTACAGGTGGTGAAACTATAAGAGTCACATTTGCTAAATAGAAAAAGGTTTCCAAATATGGAAACTTTTAAAAACATAGAAAACATGAAAAAGCAAGAAAAAGAATTATACAAAGAGATTGCAAGGCTAGAAGAACTAAAGAATTTCTTTAAGCACCAAGCAGTATTAAATAGGCGTAAGGCAGGATTTCTATCAGACATATTAGATATAGAAGAAGTCCATATTGATGTGCTTGACAATACTACTGAATACTTAAAAAATTTAAATTGGTTTCAGAAACTTATAATTGGTTACGATAATTTATACAAAAGCAATGAACGAATTAAAGATAATTATACAAGAGCTACAAGCTATAAGACTAGTGCAAGAGGATTTAGTCAAGGCAATTTCTCAACTGAGCCAAGCGATGCAGACAAAGAGTCCGAAGCAAAGTGGCTCGATGGTTGGATCGAAGGAGTCTATTGAGGATAGAGATGCTGAATTCAAGCAGTTGTGCTGGTATACATTCAAGGATGAGTTATCAACCAATACAATAAAAGATTTCTATACTTATTGGTCAGAGAGAAGTTCTAATTCAAAGAAGATGAGATTCGAGATGGAGAAAGTTTTCGATATTAATAGAAGGATGCAAACTTGGCTAAAAAATAACAACAAGATAATGCCTCAAAAGAATATAGGTGCAAGTGGATTTAATATAGGGAACTAATGGGAAATGAAATTTGGAAAGATGTTTATGGATATGAGGGATTATATCAGATATCAAATTTAGGAAATGTAAGGAGTAACTATAAGTTATTAACCCCACAAAAAACAAGATTTGGTTATATGAAAATAAGATTATCTATAAACAATGTTAGAAAAGGATTTTTTATGCATAGATTAGTGGCTATTGCTTTTATTGAAAACAAAGAAAATAAAAGATGCGTTAACCACAAAGATGGTATAAAGACTAATAACAATGTTTCTAATTTAGAGTGGGCTACACATTCAGAGAATGAAAGACACGCTTATATTAATGGCTTACAACCATCAAAAGAAGGCGTTAAGAATGGAAGATGTAAACTAACTGAATTAGATGTCATAGAAATTAGGAACACCAAAAAAACATTAGTTGAACTATCTTCAATGTATAATGTAACACCAACTGCAATTAGTAATATAAAGAGGTATAAACTTTGGAAGCACATAAAATGAAAAAGTATTTTAAGATAAGCGAATTAGCAGACAAAGTAAATGAGAAGTATGACAATGGAGTTAGTAAAGGTTCTGATGTTGGGTTCAAGTGTTTACATGATTTATATTCAGTTAAGTTAGCCTGTACTACATACCTGTATGGCTCTAGTGCTAGTGGTAAGACTGAGTTTTGGTTTGAGGTATTAATTAATCTATCTCAAAAGTATGGATGGAAACACGCTATCTATTCACCCGAAACAGGTAACCCATCGGATATCGCAATTGAGTTGATGCATAAGTGGGTAGGGAAACCTTTTTATAGTAACCTAAATAGGGATCAAAAGATAAACCGATTAACAAAGCAAGAAGTGTTTAGATTAACGGCAGAACTTGACCAATACTTTTACATTATTGATGCCGGCTCTTATGATTTTACTATACCTGAATTTTATGATCTGGTAGATGAAATTGAAACCGAGCATAATGTTAAAATACAAACTACTTTAGCTGACCCGATAAACGAGTATCGACATGACTTAAATGGTATGCCTAGAGATATGTACCTTGAATCAATTCTTGGTAGAATCAGAAGGAATGCTAGGGATAAGAATAGACACAATTGTTTAATCACCCATGTTGCTAGTCAGCAGTTACAAGAAGCTACAGGGCAAAATGGAGAGCCTATCTTTTACTATCCTCTTCCTACATACCGACAAATTGCAGGTGGAGAAAGCTGGAGCAGAAAAGGTGATGCAATGATAGCTGCTTGGCGACCTCCAAAAGGAATGTTGGATGTGCAGGAGAATAGACCTTACGATGGTAACGAAGTTGTAATAGCTATACAGAAAGCAAAGCCAAAAGGAATAGGTAAAGTAGGAATTGCAAGGCTATGGTTTGATGTAGAAAAGAGTAGGTACTACGAAATGCATAACACCTTTGACACTATGTTTAAGTCATACGCATTTGAGCAGTACGAAAGAGATAAGACAATGGATCAGGAAAGACAACGAGTATTAAATAGTAAAGTAACGCAGTCAGAACTTAAACCATCAACACAATTTGATTCACCACCACCATTTTAAAAAAAAATTATGAGAAACCTAGTAGATTATTTATTCCATTACAACGAACACACAAAGGTATGGAACGCATTCTTAAGAGAGGATGTAATTACTTACTTTAATGATTTCGCAAACTGCAAGTCATTAATCACAAACAAAAGTATAGACACAATTATTGATTTTATCGCAACACAAAATGACTAAACTAAAAACACCGCAGATTTTAAATGTAGACAAGGTCGCATTAAAGAATCACACAGAGTACTATGTTGCGTATGCTTACGATGATAAGATACATGAACGCATCCTAGAGAAACAAGACATCGTTAAATGGGTAGAAAAGAACCTGATCGTTGGTGCTAATGGTATGGTGAAGATAGAGATAGATGTATCCGATGTAAAGCATACCGACACGCCTATCTTTGTATACGAGCAGATGGATGAGTTTATTGATAAGTACCTTAATGAAATTGTTGAAGACATCCTTACCATCAGCGTATCATGAAGAATATGCTAGAAAAATTAAATGCATTAAACTTAATTGACTTAGTAGGCATCAAGTTTGTCATAGCCGCAACTGATACAATGAAGACTAACCCCGAAAAGTCTGAAGAGTACGAGAGATACGCCAAAGCTCTGAGCAAGGTTGGCGAATATATTTCTGAGATTGTGGATGAACTTGATGCTGAGTCTAAGCATAACCTAAACCTATCAAGGGTTGTAGCAATACAAGAGGTAGAGCTGGAGCAATTAAGAAACAAAGTAAAGTTATTAGAAAACGAAATTAATTTTAGAGAGTTATGATTTACAAATTAAACTACCACGTCACACCGAAAGGAATTAAACCTGTGTCGGCAATTACCGAAGATGTTATTATTCTTGCAGGAGGATTAAACATTATCAATAAGTTACTCGAAGAAAGTAAGTACAACGAGTGGAATGATGCTATCTATAAGCATATCCTTGTAGCTATTGAAAATACACTAAGTGTTGCTGAGGTTGAAATACTAGGGAAGTCTAGGAAGGGTTATATTAAAACAGCACGAATGGTTGCTGGGCATTTGATGTATAGGTTTACCTTGTGGACAAAGCAGAAGGTTGGAAAGAAGTTAGGACTCGATCATTCGACAATACTACACTACAATTCTATACTTGGTGACCAACAATTGCAGAAGCACAATCCTGATCTATACGCTATCTATAGCAGATGTGAGCAAGAGTTATTCTCTATGATGTCAGCGTTTGATATTGATAACCCAAAGGTTCTGGCAACTAAATTATCGCATACTAAAAAGCTAATTGATTCAATTGCTACTACCTACGATAAGACATTCAAAGAGATTGTGGAAAAGTATTTAGCTGAAATAGACTAGGTTAGCCCATATAGTGCTATATTTGATACCGTTCACAATAATTAAAATATGTTTATAACGGATAAAAATAGTAAGAGGAGTGCATTATTCACCAAGGGTGATAAAGTAGTTCTAAAAATCAATAGAGAAGGCTTATCAGAGGCTCAATACAATGAGGCTAGGGAAATCTTCGGAGAGGTTTGGGAGGTAATGTACTTCTCTTATACGCACCAAAATTGGATATGTCAATCAGAGGCAGGGATACAATGCAAGTTTAATGAGGACAAGATTGAAAGATATGAGCCGAGTTCGCAAAGTATCTAAGCCATCTACAGGTGCTGTTAGAAATGCAACAAAGGTTAGCTACGATGGTATAACATTTGACTCTAAGTTAGAGCAGTATGTGTACGCACAATTAAAATTACACAAAATAAAATTTGCGTTAAAGTATAAACTAGTTATCTTTGATAAATTTAGATATAACGATGAGTTGATTAGAGAAATAAGTTGGACTCCAGACTTTATACTTCCTGATCATAACATTGTACTAGAAGCAAAGGGTTATGCAAATGACCAATGGAGTTTAAAGATTAAACTAATAAAGAAATATTTCTTGGAGGTCGTTGACTTCGTATGTGTTTTAAACGGGGGTTTATTTTACGAAGGAAAACTAATCAAGCCACAGATTGTGATTTGTAAGAACCAAAGAGAAGTGTTAGCCTTTGTTTCAAGTTTGAAGGGTTAAGCAACACCGCCCTAAGTGTGTTGTAAAGGTTATAAACAACAAAAAAATGGCATTTATTGCAAACGGAAGACTTAACATAAGTCAAATTGACAAATCAAAAATCATTGAGGGCAAAAATGGTGCTCAATGGATTAACATTACAATCTCAGCAAATGATGAGCCTGATCAGTATGATAACGACATCTCGATCACCATTGCTAGATCGGAAGAAGAAAGAAAGAAGGACTCGCCTACTTTTACAAAAGCTGTGTACTTAGCTAACGCTAAAACAACTTGGAGTAATGGTGTAGCACAAAAGGCTATCAAAAAAGATAAACCTCAAGAGCCAACAGAAGACGTATTACCTTTCTAACACTAAGCCCCCTTGATTGGGGGCTTACTAATTAAACACAAAGATTATGAAAATTAAAGTTATAGAAAAAGATGGTGCTTACAGGCAATATGTAGGTAACATTTATGAAGTATTAAAAGAAGAAGCAAAGCATGTTATCGTTAACCATACAATAGGTAATAGAACATACTCTATTGGTATATTGAAAAGCCATTGTGTAGAAGTTTTTGACATTACAGGTACAGGTGTTGGTATTATAGGTACAACTCCTCCTAGCATTAAATTTGATATCCAATCATCTAAAAAAATAAGAAGATTTCCTAGTGGAGCTGTACGCTCTGATGATACAGGCAGACCTAGACCTGATTGGGTTTCTGCTCTAGCAATTGAAGCACTTGGAGAGCATTTGGCTGGAAACGCTAATGATTTTGGTGCTACTAATTACCTAAAGGGTATCCCTGTGGAGGAATGTTTAGCAAGTTTAATGAGGCACTATTGTGAATATAAGAAGACAGGAAATTTCGTAGACTTAAGGTCACTAGCATTTAACGCTGTCGCTGCATTACATACCGCCTGCTTGATTAAAGATGGTGACTATAAGGAAATATACCCTAAGACGGAGTTAGTCGATCAGGAGGCTTATTTAAAGGAGCTTAGTGGGAACAATTAACACCTACTATACATTTGATCTATAGGTGGAATCGACAAGATTTAACACCTGCAAATATTACAAGGCGTGTAATGTCCTGTTTTTTAATGAATTAACTGGACAAAATGCATGAAACTTTACTAAAAATTCATGCAAACATTTAACAAGCACCAAAAGAACATTTAACAAATGAGCAATAATAATCAACATTTTATAGTAATTGAACCTAACACAGGTGCATTTACAATGGAAATCCAAATAAAAAAATGGCTTGATGAGGGATGGAGAATAACTTCAGTAACACCACAACATGTTTCAACAGGAAGTACTATGGGTCATACCTCAGGTGGATATTTAATTTTAATTGAAAAATGGGCGTGAGTATGATAGGCGCAATGATGGGATAAGTGTTCATTAAAATTGATTGTTCAAGATTTGTGAACAGATAACACCGATAGGGTATAAAATAACTTTGTAGCTCATTTTTATACCCGATAAGGTGCAATATATTGCTTTTTTGAGCCGCAAATATTTATATTTATACGCATTTGCATACTAAAGTGTCTTATAAGGCACAATTATATGCAATTTTGTGACTTTAATTACAAGTTAAAAGTTCCCAAATTGGGAACTCTAGCAATAAAAGTGCATGAAACTTTACTAAAACTTCATGCAAAATTTATTATATTTGCGTATGGAACAAGCATTTGCAATACTTGCACTCTGTGTGCTGATGATATCTACGGCAATATACCTATACCAACCTAGAATCCTTAAAATAAGGGGTAAATATGTGGTTCAGTATATAGATTCTGAAGGTAACTATAAGTATGTAAGATTATTCTAATTACTTATACGGAGTATAGACAGGCTTACCATTCACCCTAGTACAACGCAATACTTGCTTTCTTTGTTTACCAGTTGATTCCCAGCTTACATGAACCCAATCAGGGTTAGCATCCGTACCATACTCATAGATTAATTGATCGAATGTTAAATGGTCTTTAATGTAATCGAATACCATCTTATTAGAAACGCCTGTACCTCTACCATCCTGATCTAAATCAGCCGCCTCACCAGAACAATGTTGTGATGTTGCACTAGATCCCGGTGTTACATCATTTAAAGCCTTAGAGCGATATCCTGATGAAATCCATATAGGTTTACCAAAATGCTCACGAACTTTATCTAGGACGTTTGTAGCTAGTAATTTTAAGCATTCTAAATGTGCAGGTGTTGGATTGTTTTTAATGCCTAATCTTTTTGCAGTTGCAGAAGGTGTTAACTCTCCTAGCGTAAAGTATTTAGATAGTTGCATAAATTACTTTTTACCTTTTAGAATATCGTCATTCATTAAATAACCAAGAGCAGCGATACCACCACTAATCACTAACATTAAAATAGTTTTAGGTGTTAATTGCTCTTCTAAAGAAATTGTACTCCACGCTGTAAGGACTGCTAATGTAGCACCCATTAATGTTGTTTTCCAGTTTTTCATTATTTAATAATTTTATGGTAAAAATCTCTAGCCTTTAGCATCAATGTCATTAATGCAATCATAAAACCGATGAGAATACCCATCTTACTAATTAGATTCCAAAAAGGATTTGTATCTGCAAAAAATGATGACATTTGTATTAAGTTTATTTGATATATTGCCCATGAAGAAACACCGCTAATTATTCCTATAATCGGCTTATCTCTCAGTTCTTGAGTGAAGAAATCCATATCTTTTAAAAAGGTTGACATTGGTTGTTAAACATATACAAATATAATAAAAAAGCCACACATTTCTGCGTGGCTTAGTTGGGGTCGAGAGAGTACTATTATTTATCCATTACCAAGATAAGTAAGTCCATAAACACAGGATATGACTCCTCAGTTTCTAGTTCTTTTAACTCATCCATAGTAATTTCTTCAAATTCAAACTCAATTTCTTTAGCTAAAAGCTCTTCCATTTTGTTTGCAAACTCTACATACTTAGGGTTGAATTCTTTTACTTCTGCCTCTGCATCTACATACATAGGGATTGAAATAGAACCATTTTCTCCTTCAGTACCATACTCTTTTATTAACTCTTCTCTCAACTCATCGTTTGCTTTTTTGATGGTTGATAGGGAGTTAAGTAACATTTTCAGTTTAAACTTGGCGATCATCGGCATTTTATGGCTTAACAAGCCTTTTAAAATCGACTCACCTGTCTGTTGGTTTTGTAACCCGCCAATCTCTGCCTCTAAAGACATGATTTGAGCAAGTTTTAGCGTAGCTTTCTTCTTTTGATTCATATAGATTTAAATTTAAATTACTCTACAATAAGGACTAAGCCTTTTTCATCCGCTACAATCTCGTACAATACTGAGTTATCAGTACCCCAAGTTGCGAATTGCTCGTCAGTCATTTGCACATTACCTTGTAATAACTGCATACCATTAGCGTCAGCTAAGTAGTAATATAATGTACAGTTTATAGCTGAAGCTGAGAAGCTATTAGCTTGTACATACAATTGAGTAGCTGTTCCTAATGTCGGTACTACTACTGGTTCGATAGGCTTTAAGCCATTTGTCATTGGTGTTGGTTCCATTTTTTTCTAATTTAAGCAAAGATAAGTATTTATTTTAATAAAAGTTTATTTTATAGTCTATTATACACAATACATTAACAGGGTTACTTGAATTATTGTACCCTACAATTCTAATAGTTGAGGTTGATTGGATATAATAAGCATTGCTATCAAAATATGCACCATCTGAAGATGGGTCAGGAACTACTAAAAATGATGAAGGGAAATTGTTAGTATATTGAGGGGTTGCAGAAGGGTCTACTACTTGAACATTACGATAATATAATAAAGAAGATAACACATTAGCATAATCATACAAGGTAGCCTTTATCTCCACATCTGCTATTTTATTTTGTAGATTAATTGTTGATAAATCTAACGTATTAATAACTTGTTGGGAAAATGGCAAAATTCCTTCAGATACTTGTATTTGTTTTCTATAGCTATACATATTAATATTCTAATTTACAATCAAATAAAACAGTTGTATCACCATTAAGACTTACTAAATCTAAATATAATGTATCTCCAAGAATAAGAGATGGGATTAATAAATCATATAATGATAGGTTCCATCCAAAATCTACAAGTTTGGTATATTTTATAAGAGCATAGCTTCCCATACCATATTTTACACAAAAAATAATATACCTATATATTGCTGTTTGTTCTGCTGTTGAATTTTGTAAATTCCTACACGAATATAATATATCAATAGTAAATAATGAATCAGTTGGAATAACCGATAAATCTATCTCAACTATATTTTGTTGAGGGTCGTTGACCCCGTTGTATCTTATTAAATTAGTAGGCATTATTGATATAGTGTATAATTGTAAACCTCTGCAATCATTACCCCATCCATTAATCTTGGGCTATGTATAATAATATCATAAAGGTACCCTTCAGGTACTGTAGAATTATAAACGAATGTAATATAAAAATATGCAACAATATCAGGGTTATCACTAAATATAAGATGAGGATAGTTTAGCATATCAGCTCCTGTTAATATAGGGAAAACATTAGCTACATCCACTCCACTTGGCAAAAATTGAATGCCTGCTCCTAAGTCTACAAGCATTACATATAGTTCAGCATCAAGTACATTTGTATTGCCCTGTCTATATGCAACTTTTATTTTAAAAGAAGTCATAGGGCAATCACCTGATATCAAACTATTATAATTTGATACAAGGAATGTACCTATTACATTGTCAAAATCTGATTTAACATCATTATCTTGCCAAGTCTGCCTATTTGTATTTAATTTATATGTAGTTGATAATCCCATTATGATAATACCGTTATGTTACCTGCTGAATCTACTACTTGTAATTCGTATACACCGCTAATTAAAACTTCTTGGAAGTAGCAACCATTTGTTCCTACATAAACCTTATTGTTTACCGTTAAGTCACCTGTAATAGTTCCGCCTGTTAAAGGTAAGTATCCTGCTAAATAACCTCCAATATTATTTCCGTCTATTAATTGTGTCCAACCAACACTTGTAATTGCACCTGCCGTTGTTCTATAATAAGCACCTGTCCCTGCTTGTGCAGCAAATGCAATCTGACTTACCCAATTATTTTGAGTAGATGCATCCCAAGCAATATTAATAACGTGAGTCCAACCCGTTATACCACTTGATGTAGTCATACCCATCCAATCTCCTGTTTGGGTCATTGGTACAGAATATCCATAATTAGCACCTACAAATGTGCTTGAATCTACACTACCATCTGCCTTTAAAAACTGTGCTGATGTACCACCTGATTTAATAAATGAATTAGCTGTTACGTTTGATACAAAAGTTGCAGCTCCACTTGCTCTGCTTATACTTAACTCAATTGATGTTCTATTATGATTATAGATATTAAAATCTCTTGTTGCTGCACCTGTATTTTCTCCAACTATCCAATCATCTGTCCCACCATAGTTAAAAGCAATAGAGCCACCTGCTGCATTATTAAATATACCATTAGTAGCAGTTATAGTTGATGAAAAAGTTGCAGTACCATTATAAAAAGAAACTGCATCAACATTTGTGTTATACCCATAGGTAGTACCTAATATAAGGGTATTAGTATTGGCTGTTGTAGTAACAGTTTTAATATATGAATAGTTTTGACCACTTGCCGCTGCTTGGTGTAAGAATATATCTCCACCTAATCCTAATCCTCCTGCCGAAACAATTGAACCTGTAACAGGATTAGTTGCGTTAGCGGTTGAACTAATACCTAATGCAACTGCGACTAAACTACTTGAGAATGAAGCACTACCTAATACTCTTAAAGCAGTACCTCCTCCTGTATTTTCAAAAGTACCACCAAAAGAACTTGCATCTGTTGTATATCCATAAAATGCCGAACCCGCTGAACCACCTGCTACTGCATAAACTCCATTTCCTCCATTTGAACCAAAAGAATTTATTCCATTCTCTCCAAATGCATTACCACTAAATCTTGAATTACCTAATACATTTAACTTAAAGTCTGCATCTGTGGTTGTGCCGATTAAAACATTACCACCTTCGGTAATTCGCATTCTTTCAGCATAATTTGCATTAAATCTTAAATCTGCTGCATTAATTATTAAAGGAACAACCGAAGTAACTGCATCATTAAAAGTACTAATTCTTGCAATACCTGAATCACTATTAAAAGCTATATTTAGATTAGTATCAATTTTAACTTGGAATTTAGAACCTGCATCAGGAATTGTATTTATACCTACATTACCTGTTTTTGAAATATAAAATCTATTTGTTCCTGCTGAATTTGGATTACCACCTGTTGCGTTTGATTGTTTAATTACAAAATCTCCAAATGCTTGGTCATTTGTTCCAATAACCCAATTTCTCCAATCGTTACCATCCACATAAGATTGATACAATCCAAAGTAAGTTCCGCCTGATGTAGTTTGATTTATTGTAAAAAGATGGTTTGGACTTGTTGTTCCTATACCTACATTACCATTAGTATCAATTAAAAATCTATAAGCAGAATCTGTTCTATTGTAAACAAAAAACTGACTTGAATCATTAGCTTGGATTTCCCAAGCATCTCCTGTTAATGGTACGAATTTAATACCTGCTGAATCAACTGTTCCATTAATTTGTAATTGAGTACCATCAGTTCCTGCACCGCTTATGTTTAATAATCTTGCAGGACTTGTAGTTCCTATACCTACATTACCCACAGATGTGATACGCATTCTTTCAGCAATTGCACCACCATTTAATCTTGTGTAAAAAGCTAAAGTACCTGCCGTATTACCACCATCTCCATTTTCTTTAAATCCTTTTAGTCCAGAAAAAGTTGTATAACCTGAAGTTCCATTTGTAAATCCACCAAAACCTAAACTTGCACCAATTCCTGCATCTTGACTATTTGTTGAAGATAATAATTGAGTAAACTCTCCGTTAGTTGCTTCTCTATTTATATTTCTTACATCTAAAATTTCACTTGGAGTAGTAGTTCCTATACCTATTGCAGTACCACTATCATAAACTAAAGAATTTCCTAAAGCACTTGCTCCAGTAAACTTTGGTAAATAATTAGTAGTTCCTGTGCCTGTGATTGTACCAACACCTTGCCAAGCAGTTCCGTTATAAAAGTTTAATAAGTGTGTTGTATTATTATAAACAACATCCCCTTCAACTGCAGTTGCAGTTAAAGCATTAATTGCAGTAGTGGTAAGGTTTTTATAATTAGTTCTATTTGCATTTAATTCTATTCTACTTGAATAACCATCTAAAAATAATCTCGAATTATTTGAGTTATCATATGCGATTGAGTTTAAAGTAATACTATTATAATTAATAAGATTAAAACCTTCTTCGGGATTCCAATTCATATAACTATCATCAAAATGCCCCCAATTACCTTTATCTAAATTTATTAGTATATATCCACCACCATCAGATGCAGTATCAACATATTGTCCAAATTTTAAAGAAGATAAACCATCGGTTGACCAAAAATTATGATTTGAAAAAGTTACAGAATCATTGTTTTGAAATATTCCTAACGCATTTGGAAAATTTTGATAAGTACCATCTAATAGAGGGACATTATGAGTAGTGGTATTATCATAAGCAGCATAATCAATATACAAACCTTTGTCTGTACTTTGATTTTGTGTTTTGATGATTTGAACACTATCATTAACAATAAATTTGGTAGAATTAATATTATTAAAAGCATCTCCCAAAATTAATTCATTACCACTTATTGCTAATTGATTAGGAGCATTATCAGCATTACCAAAAAGGTAAAAATTACTTGCAAAATCTAAAATAATACCTTTGACTGAACCTTGATTTTGTGTTTTAATAATTTGGTTAACATTATCTACACTAACTTTTGTACTGTTACTATTTCCGTTAAAATCTCCTAATGTATAAACTTCAGTTAAACAATTTAATTCTAAACCATTTAAAGCATAATTTCCTCTTGTAGAAATATAACTATTTGCATCATCTATTTCAATAGCAGTACCATTATTAGATAAATCATAATCTCCTAATTTATAATAATTATTTGCAAAATCTAAATACAAACCTTTGTCTGAACCACCACTTTTAGTTTTAATATAATTATCACTCGCATTAACATATAATGAAGTACCTTCAACATTACCATCAATATCCCCTATTGATGATTCATATGATTGTTGAAAAAAGCCTTGACCCGAAAAGTTTGTTAATTTAGAAATACCATTTAAAAAATCTAAATACAAACCTGTGTCTGTACCTTGGCTTGATGTTTTGATGATTTCAGTACCTCTATTTACTGATAAAATTGTTCCCGTATCATCAAAATCATAATCTCCTATTTGAGTATTTGAAATTCCTACTTTAATTCCATTTGTATTTATTACACCAAATTTATGAATATTAGTTGCAAAATCTAAATATAAACCTTTGTCTGTACTATTACTTGCTGTTTTGATAATTTTATTTTGGTCATCTATAAACAAATGCGTACCTTGATTAAAACCCGTATCGCCCATTGTAAATACATAATTTGTTGCTTTAAAACCAACAATATTTTCATTTTCCCAATCCCCCGTTTCAGTATATCCTAAAGCAAACAAAGTAGTATCAAGATTTAAGTATAAACCTACATTATATCCATCACTTCTAATAGTTTTAGCAACATCTGCATCACTAAAAAACAAACTATCAGTTAATGTATTTGTACCACTCCATTTTGAAATAAAATTAGTTGTTCCTGTGCCTGTGATAGGATTTGTTAAAGCATCTTGTTTATTATTAAAAGTATTCCAATCAGTAGAAGATAAATATCCATTCGTTGAAGTACTTGATTGAGCAATACTAAATAACCCACTACCATTATAGTTAAGTGGAGATGTAGCAGATAAGTCACCAAAGTCAACCTTCGCATCAAATGCCGACCAATCGATAGAACTTAAAGCCCCTCGTTTAGTAGCCGATGCTGTAGGTAAATTAAATGTATGCGTATCTGTTACACTTGAAATAGCAAAGTCACTACCACTTGTACCAACAGCAAAGTTCTGCACTTGAGCAGTTAACCCATTTAACGCTGTTAAGCCTGTAGTAAATGTTGTGATAACTTGACACAAGTGTCCATTCTGTGTATGGAGTGTAATCGTTCTACCACTATGGTTAACATAAACCCTAACAGCTAACCTATCAGTTAATGTTAAGGTAGTTGTAGGGACTGCTAATGCAGTAATATATAAATCTGTAGCTGTACCGCCTGTAATAGATTCAGGAGCAGTAGAACCACTTGCAATTAAGGTAAGCGTAGTACCATCGTATTTATATAATTCTACATAAAAACTTGGAGTACCACCACCTGAACTTGCAGAGAAAAACATCTCAAAGTTCCAGTTACCACCCGGTATATTTAACAATGCAGGGTCACCCGCATCCGTTACAAACTGAGCAACATAACCATCAGCATTAATACTAAAATCAGCGTTTGTACCTATTATAGCATTCTTACTCATTTCATAATAAGTATTTCCACCTATCGTCCCTTGAGAAACACTACCATTCAAATAGTAATTTACCGATGATCCGCCCCCGCCCCCTCCTTGGGAAAACGTAGCCAAGCTGCCATCACCTCTAACATACTGAGAAGTTGTACCTGTTGGATACGGATAATAATTTTGATTCTTAACATAACCAGTTGTAGCAATGTTGGTAGAATTATCATTAGTTGCAGGCGTTAATGCTGTAGCTGTATTGTTTAGTGTCGTAACACCATCTACAATTATCCCCGCCTTTGCGTATAAAACAGATAAAAAATTCATATTTTATTTAAATTATTTTTTTATAATCACTCTATATTGACTTGCAGATGGAGCAACCGCAAAGGTTACCGTAACAACAGATGTAGAAGTTCTAGCAACATTAGTGTAAACTGTATCACCTGTAGCAACCTCTGCAATCTGTACAATCACATCCAAAGTACCTAATCCATGGGTAATTGCAAATGATGTAGCTGATCCGTTACCAATTGTAACAGCGTAACCACCAACCCTTGCATCTAATAATGTAGTTAATTTTAAAGGTGTAACGATTGTTGTATCGTTAGTACCTGTATTTGTTTCTGCTTGTGTAGCAAGTCTTGCAATACCAGCAACAGTTTCTGTCGCTTGAGTTACATTCGTTTGTAAAATTGTCCAATCTGTAGTTGTAGTAACATTTGGATTATCAATATTCGCAATAATAACATCCCCAACTTCTAACACAGCACCATGAATAGTTCCGTTAGATGTTACTCTCCAGTAGTCACCTTTGTTTGTTCCACCCGGTGCAACAGGGAAGTCTGTAGCAGAACCTGCTGCAAAACCACCAACGAAGTAACCTAATGAAGCAACCGCAGAGTCTACATAAGTCTTAACAGCATTTTCAGTTGTTAACTTTACTGATGAGTTACCTGTGATTGAATCTACCCAAGCAGCCGTAGCTAACTTTGCAAATGTAGTACCACCATCCTTTAAACGGATTGTGTTTGTATCAATCTCAATAGTAGAGTTATCCACTACTACCTGCAAGGTAATTGCACCTGCCGTACCACCGCCTGACATACCTGATCCAGAAGGAGTAAGTACCGCTGTGATATCACCAAAAGTAACGAATGATGTACCATTGTAGTAGTACAAGACATCGTCTACGGTGTTGTAATAAACTTGACCTTCCGTAGGTGATGAAGGTGCTTCTGAACGTGGATCTACTACAAGGTTTATAATACTTGTACCTTGACCCATTCTAATGTCGGTGAGAAATTTTTGCATATTAGTTTAAGTAAGCCTCACCTTTTATTGCAGATGAGAATGTTATTGTTAATTGATTCGCTGTATTATATAATATATTCGCATTCACCACATCCCCTTCTATGTCTATTACTGTTACTGAGGGTCTAAACCCTAAGTTATGTGTTATTACCCAACTTGTACTATTTGCACTTTGTATATGTCTGTATGACTGCGGTATATCAAATGATAATACCGAACTATCATTACTAATTAAATCTACTATATAAGTATCTCCCAATGTTACATTGGTATCAACAAGCATCTTATTACTAGCCTCCGTCCACTCTGCAACCCTAGCATCATTCTCTGCGATTACAATTGGATCGTCAGGATCTAAAGCTGGAGCTGATAATCTCACAATACCAAAGATTAAGTTAGTAGCCTTATCAACCGTACCTATAAAGATCTGGTTAATAAGCTGAGTCATCTGCGGATTATGAATATCGTAGGTGGTAGAAAGGAAGTTTGCAGGTAGATAATCTAGCAATGTATTAAACTGCTCATTAATCAACTGCACTTGCGTAGGCACATAATCAATATTATACTGAATAGTTTTGATTAAAGCCTTTACAATTCTAACTCTATGCCACTCATATTCTGTGATTTCTTCCCCACTACTCAATTTTTGCAATATACTATACCAATATTCACCAAGGACAATCCTTGCAAAAGCTAAGTATATCTGTATCTCATTTATTGGTCGCATCCTTATTAACTACAAATACAAGTTAAACTATATACTGATGGTATTCTATTTAAAAACTCTTGGCTAATTGCTAATATATTAATAGAGGCATAAGATACAGCACTATTTCTATAGTTGTCAATCCTTTCCATTCTATTTAAAATACAATCTGTACAACCCCCATTATCTAATTTGTCATCTAATTCTGCCCCTAAACTTCTGTAATATGCATCTGTGTTACACGTAGCGATATACACAATTGTGATATCGTAAATCTCGTTTACTATCATCTTTATAGACATAGTGTAATCCTTGTCAATTGGAACTTCAAGCGTATCGCCAGCTCCGTCAACAAAAGGGAAGTTAATAATCTCTACAGACGCATCAGAAAAGGTAATCTCTACAGACCTTGTTGTAGGAGTTATCTCATTATAATTTAATGACGTATCAGTAAGCGTAAATAGCTCACAATTAACTGTTTGTGAACAAGAAAAGTTGATTTCAAATGCCATATGATAAGGGTATTATTCATAGCAAATATAACAAAAAAAAGGGGATTATTAATCCCCCTTAGTTCTAATCACTATGGTTTTAGTGGATTGAATTTTTTAATTGTACTTCTTGGTCTTAATAATGATTGTATAGATTGAACTTTAGATGGTTTCTGTTTTCTTTGCTCCTCTCTAACCACACTTCTAACTTGGTCACTAACCTTATTATATGTTCCAGAGCCATAACCTACACCCATTAACATTGCCGATGCATTAGCTAATTGTAACCCAGCGGTAGTTGCTGCTATAAAGTCAATATTTTTAGCTTTACCTTCAGTTGATAATGTTTTACCAATAGTCATTGCATTTTCAGCTGCCATTGATGCGACATAACTTAATCCAATTAATCCTGCTGCTTCATTTACCATTACCATTGGTACATCATATTTAGGTGCATATTGCTTAGTAAAGAAATTAGCTGATCTAGTTGATCTAATAATCTTCTTATATTTCTCTTCGCTCATTTTAGTGTTTTTACCTAATAAGCCTGCTTTCATAGCTGCAAATAAACTAACATTTACAATAGGTCTAACTATATTTTGGTATTGACCAGTTAACATAGTAGCAATAGAGCCTAATAGATCTTGTTGTAATCCTTCTTTAGTTAAATATTGTTGGTAGAATTCCTCCCACTCTTTTAATAATACTTTAGCAAATTCTTTATCATCATCATCATCAAAGAAACCAATTCCAGATTGTATTAATACTGACAATGTACCAAATATAATTTTATATGATGCCATATATGCAACATTTGATACAGATGATCTTGATACCCTTCCTGCTAATTGAGCTAATTTAAGGCCTCTATTACCATTACCATAATACAAGTCCATTAAAATTGATTTAATAACCTCAGAGTCATTCGCATTATATCCTGTTAAACTAAATAATAGTCTAGTAGATACAGCATCTCTTTTTAGTTTCATCCCAAGTAAACTAACAATTTCAGGTTTAGTTAATGGATTCTTAGAAACGTGAGTTTTTGCTATAAATTTATCCGCTTCTCTAGTTGCAGTTTGTAATGCTTTTAAATTATCTAAATAATACTTTTGAGGATTTTCGTTAAATTCTTTAGGATTAAATTTCTTCTTAGCAGATTGCTCAAAATATTTAATAAATAATGGCAAGTAAACATTAGATACAATTAATCTATCAGCCCATGCTAACTTAATTGTTTTATTACCCATTACTTGTTCCCCACTAATATTACCAGATATTTGACTTGCTTTTCTTTCTGACTCAGCCCAAAGGAATTCTCCTCCAAGCATTGATGCTAATTCATAAGCAGCTTTATCTCTTTCTTGTAATTCCTTTAAATTAGAGTTACCATTCTCAAGTAATTGCAATGTTCCTAATTGTTCCTTTATGTTATTAATAAGTACTTTAGCCCCATCGACACTTGTACCTACTTTTATAAGGTTACCCCCGTAATCGGCAGGCTGTCTAAGTGCGTTACCAACAAGTAATGTTGTTTGTAAGTTTAAAAGTTCTAGTGCCATTTTACTAACACCTTCTGTTTTAGAAGTTACAAATTCTGTTTCTAACATTAGATTCATAGACTCTTTACAAGCCGCTAAAAAGTCTTTTTCCCCTTTTGTTGTAGCTTGTTGTTCAGCTAAAGCAATACCATCAAGAGATGCCTCCATTATACCTTTTAAAGAGTATTCCATCATGACATCATTTGCGTGCATCATTAAAGATGATTTAGGATTAATAATTCTAGGTTTTAGTCCATCGCCTTCACGACTATAAGTAGCAGATGAATTTTTCTTAATTCTTTGGAATAATTCTGAACCTTTTAATAATTGAGCTGTTTTATCCGAAGTACTTACTGTATTTAAATTTCCTGAAACATACTGTCTAGCCATGTAGTTAGGTAAAGAGTAATATTGCTCACCCTTCATCATTGTATTCATTTCAGTATAAGCTTCAAATGAAGATATTGTCTTACGTATAACATCTATGTATGCTTTTACAACAGGATTTGAGTTAGCTAATTCATTTAGTATTTCTTCTACTCCGCTAATAGTTTCTAAAGTAACTCCCGCATCTGTAGTTTTAGATAAAGTTTCAGCAGTTTTACTTGTAATTAATCCTGCCGCCTTTTCAGAAAGTGTTTTATTTTTATCTTTAATAGCACTTTGTAATTTAGAAATAATTTCAATAGCATTTTCATAACTTTTGATTAAATCCTTCATCCCTTGTTCATCTTTTGCACCTCTAATAAGAGCATCTCTCTTTTCTTTATTGTTTATAAATGCATCAAAATAAACTTTTTCTTTTGCTTTTTCAGGATTTTCTAGATTAGTAATAAAATCTAATTGTTGCAATAAAATCATGATGGTATTCTTAACATCTTCTATAGATTTATCAGACCCAAGTAGTTTACCAATTTTAGTTGCTGCAATAACTTTTTTACCACCAAGTATTTTAGGACTAGGGATTCCATATGATAAACTAATACCATTCATTTCATCATCTAGTTTAAGAAAATCACTAGTTAAGTCAGCTATAATAGCTCTCATTCTAGTTACGTTAGTACCAAATGGGAAGTAAACATTATTATAGAATAAACTAACCGCTCCAGAACCCAAGAATGAATCAACATTATGTTTTCTGTATTCAGTCATTATTTTTACAAAATCTTCTTTTGATTTAGCACCTTTATAATTTGCGTTAATCTTAGCAATATCTCTTTGTAATTTAGAATCGCTTTCCATTACACTTTCTAGATCCTGCATTGTATCATTCTTAGCTTTAATAGCACCCACCTTACTATATGTTTCATAGATTTCAGGTGATATATAACCAAGTAATGCTTGTTCTGCAAAGAAAGTATAGTCTGCAATATCTTCCACAGATAAATCATTCATCGTTTCTCTATCCATATTATTAGCAAAGTTTGCTAAGTGGTTAGATAAGATTTCATTTAATTCTGGGCTTAATCCTGACTCTTCTTTAAAGGCATCAGACAATGCATATTCTCTAAGATTAGCAGAAGTATTTAATGATACTTTAATTACTTCCTCTTTAAACTCTTTTAATGAAGTTTCAATTTCTTTGCCTAAGCGTTGAGATATTTCATTGTCAGCGTCTGTAAGTAGTTCAAACTTCTGAGCAAACTCAGGCATCACTTGATCTATCTGTCTTACAGTTCTGTTATATGCCTTAATAGCTTTTTTAATATCTAAGTATTCGCCTAGATTATCAATAGTCTTTTTATTATCTACAAAATCTTTTATCTTTTTGTAAGCTTCTTCAAGTTTATTTCTTAATACTGTTTTAGCATTTTCTAATTCAACTTCAGAAACTTGTTCTTTAGATATCAATTGGTATTCAATTAATTTCTTTAAGTTCTTATAAATCTCTTCATTGTCCATGAATTTAGATATAGAGCCACCAAGTAATCCAAGCTCACCGTAGTTAGCTCTCATAGCTTCTCTAAAGCCTGCCTCTTCAAGATCCAATACTTCTTTCATATTTGGAATAACTGTAGACATATCAGGGCGTTTAGAATTAAGCTCCTTAGCAATTGCTATAACTTTATCTATACCACTTTCTGGTAGGTAGTCAAGATTAATGTTTTTCAATCTTTGTATTAATTGAGTAGCACCACCTTTTTTATTCGTATCTAATTCTTTCTTTAAAGTTTTAGCCTCATTGTATTTTTCAATAAAATCAGCCTTAGCCATAATTAAGTCAACTCTCTTAATGAAAGTTTCTAGCTTAGACATATTAGAAACCTTAGCAGCAGCTCTTATTAATGATCTTAATGCCGCTTCTTTTAACTTACCTAATTTCTTAGATGCTAAATACTCTATAGCTACATTAAGCATTGCTTTTCTATACTGCTCTTGTGCTGCTCTATCTTTAGTACCCTTCTTGTATCCTTCTTCAAAAGATCTTTTTCTATCTCTCATATATTCAGAGAAAGTCATAGCTTTTGTTTTGGTTGTACCAGCTTCATTAACAGCTTTAATTTTTTGTTTTATAGTAGGCTCTTTATCTCCTTCTACCTTTTTAAATTTACCTTTATCAATAAGAGCAATGATTTCAACCATTGTGTCTGTTAGCTTTTGCATAGCAGCTTTTTTGATTGCAACTTCTTCTTCTGAAAGGTTACCCTTTTCAAGAGAAGCCATAGCTTTCTTACGTCTTTCTCTTTTAATCTCAAGAACATCGTTAAGTTCTTTCTTAGTAAGAGATTTTTTATCCTTGTTATATTTTTCTTCTAGCTTGGTAAGTTCAGTAGGCACTTCTGGTTTGGCTTTTGCTTCTAAAAGAAGTTTATTTTCTTTTCTAATTTTATCTATATCGCCAACTATTTTATTAAAGTAATCAGAAAGATTTTCATCTACATATTTACCAGATATTATTTTTTCTATAACCTTAGCAAGAAAATATTGAACTTTTCTAAAAATATATTCAATATCTTTTGGAAATACTTTTTTATTTAAATACCATTGAGAAAATTGTTCTGCAAAATATTCACCAAAATTATCTGCTACATTTGTAGTAAATCCTTTATTTTTATCACTTGTTTTTGCTAATCTACTTTCTATGCTTTTGCCTTTTGAATTAGGTGTATCATAAGTAGTGCTAATCATATATTTTAAATAATTAATTCTATCTTCTTTAGATAAAATATTATAATATGCAAAGTGACCTATTTCGTGAACAAATGCATTTGCCTGTTTTGATACAATAATATTTTTTGAAAATGCATAAAAGTTTGCATTACTCCTACCACTTAATCTTTTAATATACTCCTGATCAAGTAAATAAGTTGGCATTTGGTCAGTATTCAATGTATCTATTAAAGCATTAAATATCCCTAATTCATTTTTAGTAAAATCTTTACTTTCAGCTATTCTTTTTTTAAATTGTTCTTTTGTTATATTTTCAGCATTAGGCTCATATAATGTTTCAAGAATATTTTCAATATCAATAAACGTATTTAAATAATCGGTAGCAGAACCAGCATTATTAAAAAACTTTTGACTTGCTTCCACTAATAAATTCCTAATATTAGATAGTGTTAATTTATTAGCTCCAGTATACCTTAAACTTTTATTTGTTAATGATTTATAAAGATTAGGATATTTATCCTTAATCTCTTGGATATCTATAAATGCCCTTTTTTTAATAGGTTCTTGTTTAGATTCTTGGGTTACTTCAGGTTCTTCAGATAATAAATCATCAAACATCGCTTTTAATTCAGGAGTAAGCTCATCACCTTTTAGTGATTTATAAACCTTTCTAAATGCTTCTGTAATAATATCTAATACTTCTTGGAAGGCTTTACTAAATCCTTGCTTACCTTCATAATGATATTTCTCCCAGCTCTCAGCAATAAATTCTTGCATAGAACGATATGCATCAGTAGTGTTACCTTCTTTAAATGCATCGTTATCAGCCATCATCTGATCAAGCGTAATTTGATTATCAGGGTTAGCTTTATTATATTCTGCTATAATAGTATTTGAATGCTTTAAGCCTATCTCATTACCTTGTTTTGCTCCTTCAATTATTGCAACTACTGTTGGATGCATAATCTCATGAGTAAGGGCTATAACTGCTTTAGGCTTACCATTAAACTTCTTTATTGCTTCTATTATATTCTTACCTGATTCTATACGGTATTGAGCATCTGCATCTTTAAACAATGGTTGTCCTTCCCCTACTGTTGCTTTTAGCTCAGGTGTGATATCTACAGAGTATTGGGTCATAAATTGCCTTGATATTAACCCTTTTTTGAATTCTTCTGCATCTTCTTCATTATTAAAAGCCTTTTCTTTTTTCCCGTTACTTGTGTTATATTCAACTATTGTATAAGCACCGCTATTATAACTTTCAGAAAATTGGTCAGTTCTACTAATTTCTATTTCTGTTGTTTTTGGCTCCTGTTTAAATAACTTCTTAGCAACATTACCCACTATACCTAAACTACCTTCTGTTGGTGAGCCGTAAAATCCTTTCATACCTTTCCCACCAATTTTTAATCCTTCACCTTCAAGTTTTGTATTAGCTTCTGATAATAAAATTCTTTCTGCGATATCTTTTCCTATTATATCATCAAGTCTTTTACCTTCTGCCTCTACCATCCCCATTGAACCTAATTGCTTAGTTACAATTCCTTTTTCATTTACATGAAGGTTTAATAATCCACCCGGTAATGATATATCTATATATGTATCTCCATTTAAAGTTTTCCCACTATTTCTTACATAATCAACACTTTTACTTAAATCATATCTTTCATTTTGCTGTTCTCCAGTTGTCCAAGCAATTTTATCAACACCTTGTTTTACTGCTTCTTTCAAAGCTACTTTTAATCCAAGTTTAGTCCATGCATTTGTATCGGTTACGAATGGAGCTGTTGGGGTTTTTCCTTTATTTACATTTTTAACTATTGATGCACCAACTTTATCAAATAGATAATCATATCTATCACCCTGTTCTTTTGATAAATCACCTTTATATAATAATTCTCTTAATGTTAAAAATTCTTTTTCTTCTGCTGTAAAATCCTGCTTAAACCCTTCTTTCTTTCCTATTTGTCCCCAATCACTTTGTACTTCTTCAAGGAATAATACTTTATTACCTTCTGAATCTGTACGAGTATTCATTCTTAAATGAACAAGAATATCTAGTTCGTCAAAGTGAGTTGATTTAAATTTAGCCCCACCTAATTTACCTGTTCCGTAAAGTTCTCTTGCTCTATATTTTAACTCATTTTCTGCATCTTGATAACTTTCATGAGAAGTTGATATTCCATCTCCATTTGCTCTATATAAAACAATTCCATTACCTAAATCTCTTTTTTTAATTTCATATCCATCAGGTAATCCTTTAGGTGGTAACGTAACCAATATCTCTTTGTAGTTTTCTTTTTCTCCTTCAAGTTGATATTGAGAATATCTAGTATTATCTCCTCGCTTACTATTTCTTATTTGAGATAACCCATCTTGTATAGCAGCATCTTCTACTTCTTTATAGTTTTCACCGTTGTAATCTATGCTAAGTTCATCTAATCCAACGTATATTCTTGAAACTCCTTTATCAGGTGCATCAATACTAAAACCATCTCCGTCAAATATTACTCTTAAATCAGATTCTTTTACGTCAGGTGATTGTCTGTTCACCACTTCAACAACATTAATTCTATTATCTTTTAAGAATTGTTGTATATCTGCTTTAGATACAGACCCCTCTTGTTGAGCTAACCAATCTTTTAAGCCAGTAAATTGAGCCTCTTCGCTATTAGCATATTTCTCAATCCATTGTTTTGTAGGAAGCTTATCTTGTTTGCTGTCATTTATTATTTTTTCAATCGGAGAATAAAAACCATCTATTACTTCTGCATTAACATTTTTAACTTGGACATCATTACCATTAATTTTTAATGAATAAGGCTTCTCTTCGCCTTTACCAATATTAACCCATTCGCCAATATTTTTAGCAGCAGTAAGACCAGCTTTTTTTAATCCTTCAAATAGATTGCCTATAACATTATTTACAGGCTCAACCATATCTTTCTTTACTCCAAAATTTTGAATTTGTTGTTTGGTATCAACTACTACTTTTTGTTCTTCTTCGCTGCTGATAGGGCGATTGCGATTATCTGCTTCTGGCTGCGTGGTTTCCCCTGTGCCCCCTTCTCTTTGCCCTGCTTGAGGTTGTCCTTCTTGAGCTCCTTCACGTTGAACGATACTGCCTTGTTCACCGCCTTGGGTGATTGGCTCTTTGCTGATTTTAGTGGCATTTTCTGTTGGTTTAGTTGTTTCGTTTATTTTTTTATTATCAATAGGCTGTCTATACATTGTTTCCTTTGTAGAGTAGTCTTTATTTTTCCCACTATTTTCTACAAAACCAAATTCTTTATAGAAGGCTTTAAGTCTATTTACTGATGTTGCCCCAAAATCTGTTGAAGGGGTTAGTGTTATTTTTTTACCAAATTTATCAGCATAATCAACAATTTCTTGCATTACCTTTTTACCAATACCGCTTCCTCTATCTTCTTTATTAACAATTATTTTTGATAATTGTAAAATTCCACCCTTATAATCAAGTAAATCTAATATTATACCATATTTTTCTTCCATTTGTTTTTCAAACTCAGGAACAGATGGCAACAGGATTTTAGTGGCATCTTCTGTTTGTTTATTTGTTAATTCTTCTACTGCTTTTTGAGCTTCTATATCTGTAGTTGCTTGTTCTGCACTTACAGGAGCTTCACCATTACCAATATTTTTTAGTAACTGATTCTTTTCTTCTATCTGTGCTTTTATGTCAGCTATTTCTGTAGCTTTAGTATCTTTGAATGCAGGATCTAAATTAGCAGCAGCAGCCTCTCTTTGAGCAAGTAAATTTTCTAACCGATTCCTATCGTTTAAAATTTCAACAGCATTAGCTTTTTCTTCCCTATTTATATTAGCCGGAACTTTTTGTGAATTAGTTACTAATAAATCTAAATCATTTAAAGCAGCATCTGCCTCCTCTTGAGTAATAGTACCAGCATCAACACCATCTTTTATCTTTTGGATAAGAACAGGGACTATTAAGTCTTTGTTGTCTGATACAGCTACATTTGATAATAACTTTTTATTAACCCATTTTTTAGCATCACTTGTTGCTGGGATTGCACTAATACCTAAACCAAATGCTCCACCTTGAGCCATAGCTTCAGGTACTCCATCTAATAAATCAAGATCAGGTTTTTCTCCTGTCATTTTAGATGAAAAGTTTTGGGTTAATTGAGTAGCTCCCTCTTCAATTGCATTTAATACTGGTGCTGTAACAATGAAGTATTTCTCCATCCCTTTCTCAACAGCATCAATAAATCCTTTCTTAGTAAAATCTTTAGCAGCTTCAATACCTTGTTTTGCCATTATTTTCTTAGCATCCCTAATTAAGGCTAAACTACCAAACTTGTCTTCAAATATTGTTTCTGCATATCCATTAACAATAGAATTCATAATTTTAGCAGACTCACTCATAGTTGGATCATCTGCAATTTCTTGGTATTTACCAGCCATAAAAGGAGCTGCCATAAATGTTTGCCTAGCTACCTGACCTCCTATTCCTGCTCCAGCACCTGCACTTGGCGTTAAAGCCATCAGAAACATAGCAGGTAAAGATTCAGCAATACCTAATCCAGCAGATTGAAATGCTTTACTATAGTTACCTTTTGATATATTATCTATAATGCCTTTTTCTACCTGTGGGTCTATTTTAGCATCTTTTTTTATTTGTTCTACTGTTTTCTCTGTACCTTGGATATAATCATTAACATATTTAGCTATAGTGCCTTGTGAAAGGTCATCGTATTTAGGAACATCTAACCCTATTTTTCTAAATGGGGCTCCTGCTGCATCATATATAAACTCAGGGATACTTAATACGTTTGCTGTTGCTCTTCTAGATCCAGAAGCTCCTACAGCTAATAGTTGTTTACCAAACTGGAAAGGTGACTCTTCTTCTGGTTTAGATTTTTCTTTATACGTACCCATACCTGGTACAGGGGCGAAAGCAGAACTAGTAACGGGGGAAGGAGCCAACCCACTCCCAAACCCTGTAGAAGTAGCTTTTTTTTTTAACCCTAATGCACCTTCAAATGAACTATAGTCTTCAGGTAATCCTTTAATAGTAGGATTTTCTTTTAATGCTTGAAATAACTTATTGGGTAACCCTTCTGTATTTAAGGCCGATCTGAATGTGTTTATATCTTCAGGTAATCCTTTAATTGTAGGATTATTCTTTAAAGCTTCATATAATAAATCTATATTATCAGGCATATTGTATAATTTTATTTATACAAATATATAACTAATTTAGTTATTATTATTGGCCGCCTACTCTAAACCAATCTAACCGAGTACCATCTTTTTTAGAATACGATGTATTGATATCTGGTTTATTTTTAGATACAATAGGACTAACTGCTTTTCGTTTAGCAGGAGTTTTAACATATTCTCCTTGCATTCCAGCCATTGTTAAATCTCTTACATCTACACGTGAAGGTTCTTTATAGTTAAATTGAGGAGCTATTAACTCTAAGTCGTCAGTAGCTATTTTAGAATAACCTGTATTGTTTGATTCTATTAATCTATTTAATTCTCTTAAAGAAGACATTTTTCCTCTTCCAAACGGAATTACAGTAGTAAACATATTTCCATCTGCATTCGGAACCTTTAATATAAGCCCTTTATATGGATCTATCTTTAGATCACTTCCGGGTGCTAATAATAATTTAAATTCATCTATAGCAGCCTTATCCCCGTTCAATATATTATTTACCATTTCAAGCCTTTTATACATACGGCCTAATTGAATATCATCAAAACCAAACTGATTTTTAGCTTTAGTTTCATCTGTTGTAATAGAACTACCTTTTCTTCCTATAAATGAAGCAGTCATAGTATCTGCATAAGACTCTATAGCCTTTTTAAAAGACTCTTTGTCATTAGGTTTTATTTCTATTCTAGCATTTTTTACAAATTGTTTAAATGCCTTATCCCCTTCATCTGTAAGTAAATCTGCACTAATGTAATTAATAGCTTTATTTCTAATTTGAGGATAAAGTCTAGGAGTATTCTCTTCAGTAACATTACCAAACTCCTGTTTAACTTGACCGTCAAAACCGTTAAGAGATTGTCTGAAATAATCTTTCTTATCTAATTTACCAAACCCATCAATCTGCATTGTACGCAATTTTGAAGTAGGCGTATTATATAGAGTTGCAGCTCTTTGTTGATCTTGAGGATCATAATCTTTATCTAATTTTACATCGATAAACTTCTTATCATATTCCTCCTTAGCAGCTAAAGAATCTGTAATAAATCCTCTACCGCCATTCATTGCTGCTTTAAATTTAACCTGAAGATCAATGTCATCAGGATTTTTCATAGCCTGTATGCCAAGATCTGTAATATTTTTATAAACACTATTCCATTCTTTGACATCAGCTGGCCTTAATTTAGTAGCATCAAGTTTAGCTACTTCATCTGTTAGTAACTTTTGCTTTCTTTCTTGATCAGCTTTTTCTTTGGCCATAAGATTACCAGCCATAGAAATTAGCCTATCGTTATTTATAATGGTTGCTGGTGCTTGTAATGAATCTAATGCCATAATTATTTAAATGCTTATTATACTGAATATTCGTTATCGGTTTGATTGAAACCAAACCCCATTTTATTTTGGCTATAACTATCTAGATAATTACCAAAAATAGATTTTTTAGCATTATCTCCACCTCCACCTTTATTTAAATCATAATATTGTTTCATCATATCATTCATACTATATGCTTGACCTGCTCCAACAATATTTTGAATACCTGCACTCATTAATTGAGAATTAGCTTGTGCTCTTCTTAAATAATCTTGTTGCTTAATAGCAAACTCTTTATCTTTAGCACCTGCAATAGCAGCTCTAGCATTAGCAACCTGAAGGTCACCTCTAAGTCTTGCATCAGCATCCATAGCAGCTAATCTATTAGCCTGATCTGCTTGTGCTTGTGCTAATCCTGCTACACCTGTAGCCACCATATTTCTATCTTGCAACTTAGTTAATCCTGCCGCAGTTCCACGAGCAGCTTGTTGTTCTGCTAATTGTTTGGATGCAGCAGGTAATCCACCAGCAGCTCTCATTTGAGCAGCAGCTAAATTTTGTTGATACTCGCCCGGCATTGTATATTGCGGAGCTTTATTTTTACCAGCAGCATATAAACCGCCAATTCCTTGTGCGGCTCCTAATCCTGCTTGGGCTAATAATAATGTTAATGGTAGTAAAGCCATAGTTATTTAAATAATATTACAAATATAATCAATTTTATTGGATAGCGTTTATTTAGATACTACAAAACCAACTGATGTTGAGTATAGCCCAATATCGTCTGTAGAACCATTTGTTAATGTTATTTTAATCCAAACACCCTTTAGTGTATCTCCATTAAGTAGAGGGTCTGTTACAGGTGTTGTTGTATCTCTCCAAAATCTTGAAAGGTAGATACCTTCCATTTTTTCAAAGTCAGAAACAATTAAGTTACTTAGTTGACCTAACGAAGTGGTTATATAAGGAACAGCCCAAATAGATGGGTCTACACCTGTATATATACCATCGTATCTATCAGCAGGCAACATTGCTGCCTCTTGTGTTATATTTAAGTATGACTTAGTCATCTCTGGTGCTATTGCAGAAACATACTCTATTGAACGAACTGCTTGATTTCCATAGAATAAATTCCTAGTATTATTATTGTTATGCCTCCACATTTTAGCATTAATGCTTGTCCAAGAGAATAATTCTCCAAAAGCTCCAACAATACAACTAGGGTATATTTCAAGTTTACTTGTCCATCCACTTACCACCTCATTAAATACAATAGATGGGTAAACAATAGGGTCTTCCCCTTGTGATAAAACTTCAGGGCATAAAACATATAAACTATTATCTTCATCCCAAGCACCATAAAATCTAGGCTTTTGAGTTGTTAATGTTAAATTAGCATCTTTATAAGCATTAAACATATCTGTAAAGTATGATTTCATACTCATATCAGAAATCTTAATAATACCATTACCACCTATTTTACAAACTGCATTATTCTTAATGTCAACAAAATATTTATTGAATTGGTTGTAAGCAAATGACTCCGGGTTATTATTAATACCACCTACATAATCATAATATCTACAATCGTTTAGTAATGTGTTAGATAAAATAAGACTTGATGAACCATCTTGATTATAAACCATTTGTCTATTTACAGGAATTGTTCCTGTTTTATTTTCTTGGAAGTTATAAAGCATAAATCCATCTAGATGAAATAGTTTTATAGCCCCAAATGTTTGGTCATAATCTTTAAATGAAGTAGCGTATACTCTATTGATATTATTTACATTAGAATCTGCATAGTATGCATCTGAATGATATGCTGTAGCTTTTCTAAATAACTGCCTTGTATCCTGATCAAATGCATTTGCACGACCTATATTAGAGGTTTTAACAGGATATCTATCTGATTGATAATCCGATTCTAATATAGTTATATTACCTAATTCTACTGGAGAAGTTGGTTCAGCCTTTGGATCTAATAATTGTGTTGATTTATACCATACATCTCCCTCAATAGATTGCATTACTAATGGAATATCTAATGGGCTTGATGATGATTGTATTTGATCTACTCCAGATTTATTATCAGGAATATGATACCTTGTAGATAAGCCTGCATCTCCAATAGTCCCTCCCATTGCAATTTCATAAAATAATTCATTTTCTGCATTTAGTATAGTGTATGAATTAGGTCTATAAACTTCAACAATTACTCCTGCAAACAAAGAATTTGGAGATGTTGCAAATGTTTTTGGCAAAGGGATTTTTAAGCTACCATTCGTATTTACTCCTAATATTGGTAAATCCTCATGGCTTGTAATAAAAGTACCATTCGCATATCTAATAAATCTAATTCTATCTCCTTCTGCAAACTCATAAGACAACTTAGAGCCTGTTACATTATTATAATCAATTAAATTAGATAATGCATTATTAAAATTTAATTCAAATGTAACTCCATTGGTAGCAACATTATTAACCGTAAACTGCAAGAATGAATTTACTATCCTTCTTTTAGTTCTAAGTATTTGAAATCTTTCAGCCCACACAGGAGGTCTAGATTTTACTGTTATTACAGCATTTGGTATTCCGTTTTCTGGAGCAAATGGTACATTTACTTCACATAATTGATTCGTTACAACTGTTGAAAGTTTACCTGTTCTATCTAAGTACTCAATAGCATATCTATATGAATCACCATTTTTAAGACCATTTTTAATAAAACCTGCCGCTGTTAATACACTTGCACTAGCCGATAAGAATTTTTCTACTGCATCCCTTTCTTGGTTAGTTGCAAATATCTTTATAGAATAAGGATCCCCAATTGTTTGGTATGAAACAATACCAATATCATTAATATTAATTTGTGCTATTAATCCAAGTATACAATCATTAAGCGTATCGCCTTGCTTAGAATCATAATTATAAAAAAATCTTTCACTTTGATATAATACATTTACTAAAAACGAAGTCCCTTCTGGGATTACAGCATTTATTAAAGCTCCTGAAAATGTAATATTAGACCCACTATTTGTATATTTTGTACCTGTAATAGATACTTCTGGGTTTACATCAACAATAACATCATTATTATATCTAGGTAAAATAATAATAATATTATTATTTGGTCTATATATTTTTAAATTTGGATTATCAGCTAAAAAAGCATTATAGACACTCTGATCTAAATTTGGATAAGGGCCGGAACTAAGAGTAAAACTAGCACCATTACCTGAAGGGTTTTCCGAAAATGATACTCCATAGGCATCCGTTAAAAAATCAGCATATGTCCTATATACTCCCATGTTTGCAACAACATTACTTGCTGTTATTGTAACCTCATTTGGTATATCAGTATTATTAATAGATGCTAACATATCTATTACAGGTAAATCATAACCTTCTGTAATTCCACCATACACTACATTTGAACCATTTACTAGCTCTTGTGCTTCTGATTTTAATGGTACCCTATCATATTCTAAGTTTGATTCAGCAACATCTAGAGCAATTAATTGTCTATTATTACTAAATAAATAATTATTATAAGTAGATATACTAATTGTAGGTAGTGTTGATAATGTAATTTGTTGTGTTTTTGCAGTTTCTCCTACTGCAATAGATTCTACTACATCAAATAAAAATCCAGCATTACCAACAAAATAAATAATATTAGTATTTTCTTCTACGTAAATTGACATAGAACCAGTAGTAATATTTTCAGTACTATTAAATTGTGTAACTAAATCTAATGCAGCGTAATATGTACCAAATGCAGACGTTGTTGTTTTTGTAACAAAACCTGAACCCGAATTAACTCTTAATGTAACTCCACTTTCACTTGCTGCTAATATTTGAACAGCCACTTTAACATAATTTTTTTGTACATCTGTATCAATAATATCACATATACCAAAATCCCCAGTATTACCTAATCTTGACGCTAACTCAACACGTTTAATTTCAGTATTAGGAATTAAATATTTGAAGTTTAATGCGTTATTAATATAATTTGGTTGAGTTTGTTCTGTACTTGGGAAAAATAAATCACCCATTGTAGATATCTCAGATATAGGAGAAAATGTAGATTTAGTATTATCTTGGTAAACGTATCTATATTTAAATTGAAAAAAGTTTCCTCTAATATTATTTCCTGCAAATGTAAAGTTTGTTAAAGGTTCAACATCTTTAGGTTCTTCTAAAGGAGGTTGTTTAGCTGCTAATATTTGCAACTCTGTAGTTAACTCTCCTGCCTTAGCTCTAACAATATCAATATTCCTAGGCTCATTAACAGTATCTGTATATAATAGATATTTACCATCAACAACATTAGCACCTGTGATACGCATTGTATCGGTGAATTTTAATATGCTACTTTTTATAACTTGAGTTACAACTCTTGTTTGAACATCTACTTCATAGATTGCATGATTAGCTGTATTTGACGAACAACTAACAAAATAATATATTTTATAGTTAGGTAAATCAACACACTTGCCAATTACTTTTTTAGCAGCTGCTGTTGAATAAGATGTAGTCACTTCTGTGGTGCCTTTAAATCCTTTTACAAGACCTATACCACTATCGATGGCACTTAGTATTAAACAATTGTATGCATCGCTGTAATCGCCTCTAAACTTATCTAGAGAGAACAAGCGTTCATCAATATCCGAGTTTAATCGACCAGTAAAGTTTTTTCTATCTGTATTCATTATTACAATTTAGGAGCCATGTACACACTTCTTCTTGATGTATCGTAAGCATCACCAATTCTAAATGGCTTCATACGATTACGAGCAACTCTTTTTTGGTTATAATATTCTTGTCTTGCTCTCATCTTTTCATTAGCAGGAGTATCCTTTCTTTTAGAAACTGCTTTCCAATAGATATAATCTTCTAATGCTTGTTGGCAAAAAATATGGATGCTATGTGTATCACACTCACAAGCCAATGGATCTACAACGTATTCTAATATAACATCAGACTTGGTAAACTCCGAGCCCAATACAATTAAACCATTTTCTTCGTCAATATTAAACTGAGCCACATCTGCAACTGAACCTCCTAAACCAAATAAATTATAGTTCATTCCTTCAGTCCAATAGTTGTGATAGTCAGGTGATTCTAATCTAGTAAATCCTCCTTCAATAAATGTTCCAGGAGATACAACTCTATTAGTATTTGTGTCGTTATATAAAGTGATTGATTTATTTAAAGCTAAAGTATAAACTTTACCATCGTGAGTTAAAATACCAACCTTAGACCAATTGATATAATCTGTTGGTAATGTAACGGTATTATTAGCGTTCTTAGCAAGAAGCACAGTTTTAACATTACCTGCAACGTCAAACCATAGCTCCCTTAATCCAGTTACTCCAATTTGGTATAATCTAGCATAATCTCTATCGTCAGAATCAATCTGATTCATTACAGAGTTTACTATATAATTAAGGTCTACGTATTTTCCTGCTATACTCATTATTATCGATTAATTGAATCTACACCATCTAAAACTTTATCTTGAGGAATATTTCTTTCTCCCAATAATTTTTTAAGAACAATTTCAATTACTTGCTCTTCCATATCTTTAGGCATCATTAACTCTTCTGCCATTGCATTAGAACCATATGCTACCATTCTAATTACAACTGTTACTAAGTCAGCAGTTGAACCATCAAAATATATTCTACCATTCTCTTCCCACCCTACAATTCTATTAGGTATAGGCGTTAAGTTTTTATAAATAGATTTCTTGTTACCTTGTAAAATAATTACAGGTGTAACTGATTTATTTAAAGGTTTTAATATCTCAATTATACCTCTATTTTTAGGTAATCCAATTGGATCAGCTGGTAAATCACAATATTTAAGACCCAATGTAATATCTGTGTGTACTACATTAGCTTTAAATGTAGAAACAAACTGATCGTTCACATATGAAGTACCTTCAAATTTATAATTTTCTGTATAGTTTACTTTTGCTAAAAAAGCAATAGCTGAATTAACATGAAGACCAACTTCACGAATATCAATCGAAGCATCGTTTGGCGGAGTGCCATTATATGCTAATCTAAGTATTCTTTCTGATAATTCTCCTCTTGTAGCCATTATACTCCTTGTCTTTGTTTAAGTTCTGAATATTGCATTAAATCATTATCTTTTAGGTTAATACCTAAGAATGATAATATTCTAACAGCTAAATCATTAAAGTTTTGTTGATTCCATTCTAAGAATTCTGAACTTACACCGGGTATAATACCAACTGCTGTAATTACAGGTCTTCCTCCAGATACAGTATATCTAACTACCCTATTGTCAGGTCTTTTTAAATATGTTAATTTATATGCTGAATATGTAACATTTGATGACGCAGGGTATACTTTTATAGTAGCATTATTAACCATATAGTATGGATTTTCTAATGTCGGTTGAGCTATACTTGAACTTAATTGTTTAGCTAATCTTTGCTCATTTACTCTAGTAGAAGGATAAACAACTTCTTGCCCACTTATTGTTTGATACCTATATAAATCTGTAGTATATCCATAATTTGGTAAAAATTGTAAGTCAATAATTCCGCTAGAATCTGCCGTAACTGCTGTTAATGGAATCCTAAAAGGAACCATATCTGCCTCAATCTTATTTGTTTTAGCATAAGCCACAGGTGGTATAGGATTACCATATTGGTATCTTTGTATCTCACCAATGTATTCCTCCCATAACTGAACACTAGCAGCATATGCAGCTATATTATATTCAGGAATAGTGAATGCTCCGTCTTGTGCTTTATTTGCTAAAACACTAACAAAGTTATATAAATCAACACTACTTATTGCCATAAGACAAAGATACAAAAAAAAAGAGCCACCTTTTTTAGGGGCAGCTCCTTAACTAAAACTAAAACTATTACTATGATATTAAACAAAGACTCACAAAAATAGTATTTATTTTGACAATTCCAAAACCTTCTCTTTTAATTCTTCAAAAGTCTTTTGGTTTTCTGTAGCCATTAAGAAGTCTGCTAAGTAATCAGCAGCATCTTTACCAGCTGGTAATATAGTAATCAAGCCTTTAGTATCACACCAAACGATTTGACCTGCTACATCTCTAGAAGATACAACATTCTTATCTAAGGCTGTCATAGCGAAGTATTTAAACTCATTTCTAGGTGACTTGTGGAATTTTAAGAATACCTCAGGTTGTTTTTCAGCCTTATCGATATACTTGTTAATTACTTGTTTTTCTGTTAATTTAGAGGTATCAATACCTAATACACGAGCATAGTGATACATTGCCTCTAAGTTATTATCTACATCGTACCAAGCAGCTTCTACCGCTTTACGTCTACCAGTAATAACATCAAAGTTATCTTCTGCTTCTTTTTCGATATTTAATTCTCTAAATACAGGTGGTTTATTTGTATTTCTTTGCTTATTAGCTTCATTTTGATTTGTTGCACGTAAAAACTTTAGTAATGAAACTTGCGTTTTAGGTACAATTAAACGACCTCTATGGAACTCAATATCTCCAGCTTTAGTAAACTCAGGATCTACATTCTGCTCATCAGCAAAAATAGATGAAGAACCTGATAGATATCTAATAGTTCTTTCAGTTTCTGTTTCAGGGTCATAGATAAAATCTTTTGACGATGCAATATGCAAAGGTCTAAAAGGTCTTAATGGATCATTAGATCTATCAATCAATTCAAAAATTACGTGATTTTTTTCTTTTGAAGTAGGTGCTTTATACACATTACTTGTAGGGGCTTTCTTCGCACCGAAGTTAGGATTCCCTTTTTTTGGGGTTTGTTCAGACATTTTTACTTGTTATTTAATTTATAATTCTTTTATTAAAAAAGGGGGGTACAATTAGCACCCCCCTAGTTTTGATATCACTATGCTTTGTAAACTCTAGCAAAACGGTTAACACCGAATACTTGTAAGCCTTCTTTAGCAATGTGTGAAATAGTCAATTCCATTTTACCTGAAGTAGGTACTTTTGCAAGTCCTCCAGTATCAAATTTGTAGAATCTTTGACCATTGTACAATTGGTAACGTAAACCAAATGAATTAACTGATTCGCCACTAGCAGCGTCACGTTGTGAATCCATAGGAATTAATACTCCGTTATCATCCCATTTAGATGAAGCAACACCGTATTGAGCTCCTGCGTTGAATCCCATGTATTTCTTCATGTGGAATGTACGACCATGGATAGTGTATGACGTGAATCCTTGAGCGATAGCAATTTCTTTGCTACCATTGAAAGATCCGTAGTTAATAGCACCAGCATTGTATTTGTTTTGGATGAAGTTTTGAACAGCAATGTATTGATTTGTGTCCATTAACCAATGATATTCGTTAGCACCAACTTCTTTATCTAATCCTTTTGCGATGTTATCCAAAGCAGTTGCATCAAATGAAGAGTAAGTAACAGCGATACCACCGTTAATAACTTGTGGAAGTAAACCTTCTGAAGTTTGAGAAACTCCTGAGTTGTTAGACTCTGTACCAAACATATGTTTAGCCTCACGAGCATCCATAAAACGCATATCAGCAGTTTGAATACCTCTGTAAGAGTAAGCACCTACTGTGTTTTCAGGGAAAACTCTTTCAGCTAAAGCTCTGTCAGTAGTAGTGTAGTCTTCACGAACTTCAGTACATAAACCATTAACGGTAATGTCTTGACGTTGTAATGAACCACCAACTTCTGAAGCCTCACCTACTGCACGACCTCTGAACAATAAGTTTGTTTCAGCACCGTTACAAGAGAATGATTGAGTAGATAATAAAGGTTTAATTACACACTCTGTATCAGAGTTAACAGCTGTAATTTGACCTTGAACACCAATAGCAGCAGCAGTAGCTGTGTTATTAGCAATTTCAACGATCTCACCAACACGTAATGGAGATGATGAATCAAATACAAATGAAGAATCAATTGTAACAGTAACTGCTGCACCCGCTGCTGGAGTTTCAGTTGAAGCTGAAGCTACCAATACGTAAGGAGCACGTCTGTTTGCAGGCTCTACGTGAGAGAATGCTTGGTTAGGAGAGAAAGTTTCTTTTCCAGCCAAAGTAGTTGTGATCATGTAGTAATCATTCCACCACTTGTATTTGTCTACGTATTTCTCGTAGTAGTTAGGGGTAATTAAGTCTAATGTAGACAATAATCCCTGATTTGCAGCTCCTACGACAGCGGTAGGATTAATTGCACTTGGGTTAGTTAACGCCATTTTGTTTGTTATTTAAGTTATTAAAAAAGTTTATTTGCAATAAAGTCTGCAATATCATCGTTTTTTTGAATAACAGGAGCTGAAGGGTTGGGTGACATTTGAGTATTCTTAATACCTTTAAGCCAGTCATCTTGTGCTTTTGCAACTTGTTGCGTTACGGCACTTCTTACTATAGCTTCTTTATTTCTAAGGAATGCCATGTCTTCTGCTAATTTACGAGCATTAACTTTGCCATCCTCACTTATATATGGTTTAAAAAATACGCTTACATCTTTGCCAAGCATTTTCATATCTTCAATCAATGGACTCATCACATCTTCGCCTACAGCAAAATCAAACTGTTCGTTTTCTCTTAATGCAATTGAAATTTTGTTAAAATCCTTCATCGAATTTGATACCGAACTTTCCCATTGCTTATAAGCCTCTTCGGCTTGTGCTTGTAATTCTACCTGATCAATTACAGGTTCATTACTTTTAGGATTTAAGTCTGGTAACTTAATCTCTGATTTTTTTGATTCAAAGAACTGTAATGCTTCCTTAGCATCTGCTTTCAGTTTTCGACTATAAGCTCTTTTTTCCTGATCGGTTAAAAGCTCTTCATCTAAACCTAATCCATACGTTGATGACATTTCATCCTCGATGTCCTCTGTTGTCCATTCGGGGTTTTGTGCTTTTAAAAACTCAGCAACCAATTGGTCTTGAGATTTAGAACTATAATCTTGAGTCTGTACAGACAAAAAATCATTTAGCTCTTTTAGCTTACCTTCACGAATGTAGTCATATATTACCTTGCTATTCTCATCCAAATCTGATTGGCTCATAGAAGTTAACTTTGATTCAAGCTCTGCCTTTTCAGCAATAACTTTTTCATAGTCACTTTTGTTAACCACTTCATTTACTAATTCCTGTTCAGGAGTAGTTGGAGTTTGATTAGTTTCAGTTGTCGGCTGTGTTACTTCTACCTGCTCGGTTTCATGTGGAACACTTTCCGTTGACTCTTTAAATTCATTTAAAAAAGATGTATCCGTTGATGCATCTGTTGTTTGGGCTGTTGATCCTTCAAAAGCCTCAAACGGGAAATCGTTAAGTTCTGACATATATTTATCTTTATAATTCTGTTTGCAAAAATACTGAAAAAATCAATATATTTTTTATTGCATCATTTCTGGGTTTTCACCACCTTGTTGTTCCATCATCATTTGTTCCTCTTCACTCATCATCTGCTCTTCACCACCTTCTTGCATACCTTGCTCCATTGCTTGTTGCTCTTGCATCATAGCTTGTTGTTGCATCATAGCTTCTTGCTGCTGTTGTTGTTGTGCATTAAGCATAACAGCTAAAGGAACCTCTGCTAATATTTTCTGCTCCATAGCTCCATTAGATTTTAGAATCTCTTCTAATATCTTAGTTTGTTGAGCCATTACACCTTTCATTTCTTCAAGACCCATCATTGTTTCGCCTTTTAACTGCTCTTTCAATTGGATTAATTGAGCATCAGCTTGAGCCTTAGCCATTGCAGCACCTTGTTGTTGCTGTACAGCGTATTCAGTATTCTTTTGTGCGTCTTCTTGTTTTTCTTTACGATATTTATTTTCTGTTACCTTTAAGTATTGGTAAGCTACCTTAATATTAGGAATAGACATTAACATATACTTATCAGAAGGTTTAATAGCACCAGTCTGAATAGAGATATCAATAGCTCTAGCTAATTCTTCTTTTTTAGCATCGTCAGGTAACATTTCTAATGATACACCAAAGTTAATATTAGCAGCTTTTTTATTTAATTCAATAAATTTTAAATCATCACCACCTACAACTTTTGCATAACCTGCATAAGCCTTACCTTTAAGGCATACAATGTCTTGAACTAATATAGCACATTTCTTTAATGTTCTATTCATAATATCGATAAATGCATCGTATATAAATGATGTAGCGTTATTAGAAGCGTTTAATGCTAATTGAGTAGTTCTAAAACCAGCTCTTGCATCTACTGCTGCCCCATCTGAAGCCTCATTCAATCCTGTATCATCACGTAATGTACCTAATAAATAGTTATAAGTAGCAATTAATTCTTGTAATTGGTTACCCATACCATTCGGTAAAGTTTCAATAGGTCTAAACTGCTTATATGAACCATCTTCATTGATAGCTCTGTAGTAGTAGTTACCTGTTTGATCGTAAATTTCTTGGAGTTCTAATGGTGATAATGAATTACCTAAACCTAAGTCTACATCTTCTAAACCATCAATAGCAACTGCAAGTCCAGCAGGTCTAGCCTTTGCGATTAAGATTTGTAGCTTGTACCTAATCATTTGCATTTGATCGATTGTAGGTATCATTGACTCTATCAAAGGCTTATTATTCATTTGATAGTTATTAGGCATATATATTGTAATCGGCAATTGTACTTCTGATAAATCATCCTTAGATTTAATCATATCAGTTTCCAAGCCATAGTTGAACATATAGTCAGTTTGTAAAATTAAACTAAACTTATATACAACCTTATCTTTCATTTCAATAATCTCACGCTTGAACTTAGAGTTTTTAGGAGCCTCGTAAGAAGCATCTCTTTTATTCACCGTAAATCCACCATAAGCATTTTCTTTCTTTTCAAACTTTTGGTTTCTTGTAGTTATGTAATAACCATTTAAAACCATGATATTTGAATCATCATATGGTCTGTATGTATTGTTAGCGTATGCAGATGCATTATTATAGAATACATTCCCATTACCCCATACCGATCTTACTTTATTTGCAATATCTTGGTATTCTGCTTCTGTAAACTGATTGCCTGCTGTTAAACGTAAATCATGTAAAGACATAGGAATAACTTCCCCTGCATATACAATATTACTAAAGTCAGACTCTTCACTATAAGATGTAACTAAATTCTCAGGCTTAATCCTTTTAATAGCTACTCTACCTTTATAGTCAATAAAAGTACGTGTACCCGCTACACCACATTCAATGGTATCTCTAATCAAACGTCTTTTAAGTTCTGGGTATTTATTCTCATTAACAATTAATTGAAGAATCTCTTCAAATACAATCTCTTCAGTTTGTTTGTTATTTAAATCAAAGTATAAATCAATTTCTGTATCTGATTCTGCTTGTTTAACCATTTCCGGCATAAGCTGAAGACCACTCATTTCTTCTAATTGAGCAATATCTTCTTTATTCCTCATCATGAATTTAGCCTTATCTTTTTTCTCCATCTTTTCAGCAGAAGCTAAAGGGTCTAGGTTAGTAGCGGAAACTTTCTCATCACGTTTCATAAAACCATTTGTAATGATTTCTACGAATTTAGGTGCAGGAGATGTAATCTTCCATGAGATATTAGCAAAAGCTGACGGTTTATTCTCAAGACCTATACGTGGTAAGTATTGTTCTACAGGTTGTGAACCTAAAGCATATAGCCTATTCATAGAAAAACGAGCTACCCTTTGGTTATAAGCCTGCCCGTCTAATCCAATAGATTTTCTTTCTATATACTTTGCAAACGAAAATATGTAATCCTTAGAACTTTTAATTTCATCAGGAGCATACGGATTAGGTAAACTCATACCTAAATCTTGATACGGTGTGTCAGCCATTAATTATTATTTTACTAATATTCACAAAGATAGTGAAAAAATGTCAAAGGTTATTTTTTAGTAGATTTGCCGTTTTTTTTGTTTCTTGCCCGATTTAAACTTTGTGCCTCTTTAACTAGCTTTCCAGATTTAGTGTGACTCATATCTTTACCATCACCAACTTTACTGCCTGCTAATCTATTAGCTTTATTCAAACCATCTCTGTATTTAATACGTTCAGGTGTTGCATGGTACTCTTTATTGTACTCATTCTTTTTTTTACGTGCTTCAGGATTGTTAGCAAAATACTTTGCTGACTCAGACTTACCTGTTGACTTCCCTGCTAATGTGTTACGTGCCATGCGACAAAGATAACAATTAAATTAATGCTTACAAAAGGTTGGTGGTCGTGGTAAGAAAAAGATGTTTAACTCCCCCTCCCCCTCAAAGAAAAGGAATTAAACACTTTAACTTACCTTAATGCTCATCAAATAGGATGGGTATGGCTGTCGATGGGGAAGATGTTTTTCAGCCCTTCTCAACATTTAAAAGTCAATTATAGATACTGCTATATACAGATGGCGTTAGCCTCACCTTGTACACCCATAGAGTCAATTGGTTTATGCTTAAAGCTAACCTTATTTCTTGGGGCAAAAAAAAACCCTAAAGTCGCATCTTTAGGGTCGGGAGTAAATAAATAATAAAATATATTTAAACCGTTCCCGAAGATATATGCGACTATTTTCGGAAATAAGTTCTGCAAATATACAAAATAATATTTTATATATCCAAATTTATTTTTGTCCTAGCTTTAACTCTAGCTCTATAATTCGCTGCAACTATTGAGTGAATTTTTCTGCACTCTTCGCATCTACACCCTCTAGCATAAGAATTTTGGCTTGGGTGGTTTTTAATATGATTTTTAAAAAAACTTTGACCAATCTTATTTTTATTAAGGGCATCGTGCCAATTATCTTTTGGTGTTCCTAAAAATAAATGATCAGGGTTTACGCAAGATCTATTATCGCAAGTATGGCACACATACATCCCCTTTGGGATGTCACCTTTATGAATTTGATATGAAATTCTATGAGCATCAACAACCTTACCTCTTATTTTAATGCACCCATACCTTGATTTACCACGAATTGCTGCTTTCCATAACCAGCAATCTTCCGTTTTTTCTATTTTATTGAAAAATAACTCCATAGTTGTAATTGTATTTGTGGTCACAATATACGAACTTTTTTTTAATTCAATGCAACAAAAATATAAAAAAGATTCGAATTAGAAAAAGTTATTTTAAGTAAATTTGGGAATGACAACAATAGTAGCAGAATATAGATATATTCCCTTTGGAACAAAAGTTAACATTGTGATTACCAATGATATAACAGAAGCTGTTAAACTTTACGATAAGGATTATGATGAAACCTTAGATTATTCTACTTGGGTTGCATCCTTTATAGAAGGAGAAGGAAGTTGTTGCTATTTAGTATTTAAACCGAATCTTACCATATCTGATATTATACACGAAACTACCCACATGGTTCAGTTTGTAATGAAGTACCATTTTGTGCACCTAGCAGACGATTACGATGAAAATATGGCTTATGGTATATCTTATTGGTCAGAGCTTGTTATAGCGACTCTAATGAGGGAAACAAAGCATATATCTTCTTGGGTTAAAGAACAGGCTCAAACTCAGATTTACGATTCAATCGGAAATATGCCCCAACTCTAATTTTTTGTTGGATTACATCATATCCTCCAAAGAACATAGTATTAGAATACTTTGGGATAAATAAACCATCTACAGATAATGAAACTTGCTTACTATTAAATAGCACAGAAGAACCTACTGCAAAGGTTGGTTTTACTTTAGGTGCAATAAATACAGTCTTGGTAATGAATTGATCCATAATATCAATAGAAGCCATTCTAGCAATAATCATATTTTGGGTAACTCTTTCTTTTATTGCAACAGTTGCCTTATCAAAACGAATAGTATCTATATACTCTGAAGTAGCATAGAACTCATTAATAACGTGTGAGGTATCTACATTATTAATAATGGTATCTGTATAATACTTAGTCACCGGGACTAACTTAGTAATATATTTAGTTTGGGTAGGTCTAGCCACATACATTGTATCTATTTTAGTTTTAACGACTTCTATAGAAACTTCTTTATTACAGCTTTGTTGTAAAAGAATAAATCCTAATATGGTAGCAACTACCCAACCTAATATACTTTTCATTATTTTAAATTCATTAATATGATTGAAAATTGTTCTTGTAGTTTTTTAATCTGCTCTTTAATCTCTACGATATTTTCAGCATCTGTTTTAGTATCTTCTTTTGATTTTAATACATAATTAGCAATAGCATCTCCAGTCATATTTGTTGCAGACACAGAAGCAATATTTTCTTCATCCTTTGCAAATACGTGTGCATACTTTTCTAAACAAGCACCACAAGGTGACTCGCATTCACAATGTTCTAACTTTGCGATTTCTTCAATTTTTAGGTCTTTCATAAACGATTTTTCTAATTTTAGCTACAATTAAATTTAATTTATTTTCTAATGCTTTTTTTTCTAACATCAAGGTTTCCAATTCTTTAACCGATTTTCCCATATTCTTATCATTAAGCCCAAATATAGAAATTTTTATTTGATATATATAAAATATTATTTTACCTTTGTTAAATATGGAACCAAATGTTAGATTATTAGGTGATACTGTTTTAGTTAAAGCAGATAGCCTACCAATTGAAAAAACAGAAGCAGGAATCTATTTACCTGAGAAACTTCGTGATAAGTACATAACAGGAACAATCTTAGCAACTGGCGATGATGTAAAGCAAGTAGAGCACAACTGCAAGGTGGTGTTTGAAAAATCATTATGTAGGGAAACTGTTATTATGGGCGAACCGCTATTCATCATTAAAGAAAATCAAATCTTATATAAATTAGTATGAAACAATTCAAATCACTTAGAAGATCATTAAGAAGAGGTAAGGCTAGACTTATCCCTGATGTATTAGGAATGCGTATGCATATCCAACGCAGAACAGGTAGAGGTACATGGCAGACCGTATCATCAATGTAAATTTATAAACTAAACATATTATATGAAAATTCACGTACCCAGAGTAAGATTATCAGCAAAAGAATATGAACTTTTGCAACAACTGAGAGGGAAAGAAATAGAAAGCGAAGAATCACACGAAGCATTAAAAAATTACTGCGAAGAGAATCAAATTCCATTTACTAACGTGAACCATTACTGGCACAAGGGTAAAAACTTCTCACTACACGTGAAGAATGATTTACAGCCAACATATATGGAAATGAGAGATGACATCATCTCAGAAATGAAAGCCTATGCACCAGAATATAAAACGATTTCTAGACAATCTACAAATACAGATTCACACCTTTTTGTTGTGGATCCTGCGGATATTCATGTAGGCAAACTTTCAAAATCTTTTGAGGTTGGTGCTGAATACAATGCAGAGATTGCTGTTAATAGAGTAAATGAAGGCGTAGAAGGGCTTGTGCAGAAATCAGCAGGATTCTCTATTGATAAGATATTATTAATTATTGGTAACGATGTATTGCATACCGATAATCCAAAAAGAACGACTACAGCTGGTACATCTCAAGATACCGATGGTATGTGGTATGAAAACTTCATTAAAGCTAAACAAATGTATGTGGATATAATCGAAAGGTTATTATCTATAGCAGATGTGCATATTATCTTTAATCCATCAAACCACGATTATATGTCAGGGTTCTTCTTGGCTGATTCAATTTATTCTTGGTTTGCTAAATGTGAGAACGTGACGTTTGACGTTAGTATCGTGCATCGTAAGTATTATAAGTACCATAACAATCTTATTGGCTCTACACATGGTGATGGGGCTAAAGAAGCAGATTTGCCATTATTGATGGCTCATGAAGCATCAGAACATTGGGCTAGTTGTAAACACAAGTATATTTATACCCACCACTTACACCATAATAGGTCTAAGGATTATATGGGAGTTAATATCCAGATCATGAGAAGTCCTAGTGAAGCAGATGCTTGGCACATGAAATCAGGCTATGCTCATGCACCTAAAGCGGTTGAGGCATTTTTACATCATAAGATACATGGTAGGATTGCATCCTTCTGTCACATCTTCTAGTGGAAAAAGAAATTTGGTTTTTCCGTATCTTTGTATATGGCAAAAACAAAATCCCCCTCAAAGTCTGCTAAGGCAGAAAAAGTAAACTTTGGAAAGCGTAAAGGCGGCAAGGCTGCTAAGGCTAAGAATAAACAAGAGAAACCTTATAACCGTCAAGGAAGATAATGGCAAAGAAATTAAATAAACTAGGTGTAGAAAATTCTTTATGGAATAACATCAGAGCTAGTAAAGGATCTGGAAAGAAACCTACAGCAGCTATGTTAAAGCAAGAGAAGAAGATAAATTTAAAAAAGAAAAAATAATGGCAAAGAAAGTTGAAGTGAAAGTCCCTGTTAAAAAAGGGTTACAAGGTGGTGCTAAAATTGATAGCATTTTAAGTGCCCCTGCAAATAAAAATTTAAACTTTGTAAAAAGGATGTATCAAAAAAATACTCCTTCTATAATGGTTAAAGGAGAAAAAAGTCCTAGTACACATTTAATGGAAAGTTCTGACGGGATGGCTTATCCTAGAGTTGTTCAGAATAAAAGTGGCAAACTTGTTAATTTAGGTGATAAAGCTAGAAGTTATGCTGTAAAAACAAAACAATACATTAAATTAAAAGATGATAATGAAGCTACTTTTTTTGGTAAAAATTATAAACTAGGGACAGGAGTATTAAAAGATTCTAAAAAGAAGAAGTAATGGCAAAACAAGTTGAAAAATCTAAAATGAAGTGTAATTCCCCAAAGAGTACACCATCTCATCCAAAGAAATCTCATGTTGTTAAGGCTTGTGCTAATGGTCAAGAGAAGATTATTAGATTTGGTCAGCAAGGCGTAAGCGGATCTCCAAAGAAAGCTGGAGAATCTGAAGCAGCTAAAAATAGAAGAGAATCTTTTAAGGCTCGTCACGCAAAGAATATTGCTAAAGGTAATATGTCTGCGGCACATTGGAGTAATTCTGTGAAATGGTAGACAAGGTTAAATGGTAAACAATTTAAAATATATACAACTATGAAAAAAATGGAATCCAAAAAGGAAGAAATGAAAGAAATGAAAATGCCTAAGAAGGCATACATGGCTAAAGAAATGAAAGAGGGTAAAAAGTCTACCTCAATGACAAAGGCTGGTAAAAAAATGTACAAAAAATAATAACTAGAAAAAATGGCAATCCTAAAAAAAACAACTGTAGTGGCAAAACCTGCTACTAAGAAAATGGCTGAGATGCCTATTAAAAAAGTAAGTGCAATGAAAGCATCAACTGCTGCTTCTCCGAAATTAAAACAATCTGCATCAGCAGTAAAATTTGACAAATTAAGTACTTCTGCATATAATAATGATATGAAGGCTAATCGTTTTGCAGAAAAAAGACAAAAACTTTCAAAAGAAGTTGGTGTTTCAAATCCTGCTGTTTCTGCATTAAGCGATTCTGTTTCTAAATACAGATCAAAAGCAGCTGTAGATAGAAAGGAAATGATGAATACTCCTAGTAGAAGAAATCCTAATTATACAAAAAAATAATCATGGCAAAAAAAATGACCAAAGGTAAAGGAACCAAGAAAGGTTGCTAACCATCGTAAAAAAGCCTCATAGAAATATGGGGCTTTTTAATTATTAAGGTCTACCTTATACATCCTAAGCACAGGCTTATCTCTTTTCTCTACTTCCTTCTTTTTAACGCTATCCTGCCACGCAAGTAATGCATAGCCAAATGCCATGAATCCGTCATAGGCTGTACGATTGTTTGGATCAAACCTTCTGCATTGGTCAAGTAGCCTTAAACTATAGATATGCTCGGTAAACTCATCCATAAACATCTGAGCAATCTCATTCATCCTATTAGCGGCAAATTTATTCTGACCTGATACACCATACTTGTTTTTACCTGACTGCGTGACTTTAGTATTTTTAAAGTTAGATCTGGGAATAGCAGCATCTGGAGTTTCCTTCAAATACCCTTCAAATCCCTGCTCAATAAACCAATCGACTACTGTAGATGGTGTTGTTTCCGTATTAACCTCACACGAGTAGAACACACACGCCTTTAAGTAATCCTCATGCAGTTCATTTACCGTCTTAGGTCTATGTAAGTATACCACATCAACTATTGCGGTATTCTCCGGGTCGTTAGGGTTATACTTATTAATAATTACAAGTGATCCGTCAGAGGCATCACGCTTATCCTTAAAGTCTGAAGAAGAAAATGGATCGGCTCCTGCAATATATTCATGTTGCATCATTGGCTTAATCTTACGCATTTCTAATTTCTGAGCATTAGGATTCTTAGGCATACGAAGTATTTCAAATCTACCATTCTGTACCGGGACTGCTTTCACACTCTTACCATACTCTACCCAAATTAAATCATACATATTCATTAAAGGCGTAGGCTGCAATTTAATAAAATTCTCTTGTGCCCTAATCCTTTCCTCATCAAATAGACATACGCCACTCATTGATGATAACGCCTCATCCTCAGTAAATGGAAACTGACGTATATGCTCGTTTAGTCCTTGAATATCATTATTCTCAATGTATGACCTCCTGATCTCTTCAAGTTCTACCTTAGATTCCTCTACTAAAGAGAAACCAAACTCATCCATCTTGTATCCATCGTATGCAGGAGAAAAGTATCTGTACACGCCTGAGGCTGTACGCCCATTATATAATTTATTAGGATTAGATTTCTCCCAAATAACTTTAAAGGCATCCCCTGCTTTTTTATTACCTGACGATGTCTTGTCATTATCTACCTCACCGACAGTTGACGTAATGTAAGTAATGCCTACACGCTTACCTAACTTAGTCAAGCACGTCTTTACTACCTCAAAGTATTTTGAAAAGTCTACATCTGCTGACCATTTAGCGGTTTCGTCAATAAACAAAAAACGCATACGCTGACCATCATAGGAGTTAACTGCGGTGTTCTTCCACGACACAATTGTATTCAGTCCTGTGGTAGTTTTTTTAGTCGTAGTACCATCAGCTTTTTTTGAACGCTTAGGAGGCTCTGCAAAGATTAATTCCCTTACAGGTTTGTCATTACCAGCAACGGTAGGTTTAAGGAAGTCAGGCAGGTTATAAACACCATTGACAACCATTTGTGAGAATATCATCCTAGCGTCATCTCCTGTCTTAGAAACAATACCAATCTTTTGAAACTTTTCTGAGATACCAATATAGGCAGCAATAGATGATGCAACAGAAGAAGAACCACGTCTACGGAACTTCATATACAGCATCCCTAAACATTTATCATCCTTCTCGCAGATATCCCAAAAATAAAATAGTCTTCTATCGGCATCACGAAAGTCAGGGTATGTTCCATCCTCTAGCACCCACCATTGTAAAAAGAAATAATGTTTCCCGGTTAGGTAGTACGGCTTACCATTAATCATTAGCCATAAACCATTATCAATCTTATCGAATTCTTTTTCTACGAATAGCTCCTGATCTGATACGGCAAGGTTATCCCAACCATCAGGTAAGGGTGTACGTTCCCACTTCTGCTGCTTTTTAGACAGCTCATTATTCATAATATCTTTTAGAGCTGGTTGTACAGGCAAAATATATTCAAAGTCCCCATATATCTTTTCTCTATTGCGTTTTGCCATTTTTTAATCTATTAATTTTACTATACTTCTTTGCTGTATAGATAGCACCTTCTAGTCGTGTATATAAATTCTCCCCTTTATCTGTAAGGTAGAAATAAACTCTTTTCCTTTTATAGCTTACCTCTACAGCATCTATGTATCCGTACTCTCTCATTTGGGAAATAACTTCATAGAACTTATTCTTTCCTGAGTGAAACCTTGACATAAATTGTGCCGAAGTAAACTTACCTACTTCCTTTGCATAGGTAATTGTAGCCACGTGGTATATATCTAGTTTACGATTAATTCTTCGTAGCTCGTGTATAGCAGATATGGTTGTTGTTATATCTACAATATTCTTTCCATTGTTTACGCTGTTAAGTTGTTTAATCTTAACCTCAGCAACAGCAAGTTTACGTTCTATCGATTTACGTATCTCGTATTCCTTCTTATACTTTTGTTCAAATCGGTTTAACTTTTTTTCAAAGTCCATTACTTCTTTTTACCTTCTTTTTCTGCATTGCGTTGTGCTCTGCGTTCAGCGAAGTTTATCTTCTCCTCCAAAGGTTTAGATTTCTCCCCTTGTTTAACCAGATCCAAAATATCAAACTCCCCAAATTGTTTATCAAATTCTTCACGTATAATTTTTAATTTATTGTACATTTCAAATGCATTCTCAGCCGCCTTAGCGATACCTTCATATGCTACTTTTTCTTGAGCCTCATCTACTTCCATAGGTTTGGTTCTTGCTTTCTCTAACAGGTTACTAAACGCCTCATCAAGTGAAACGTAAATTTCAATGACAGGGTTATTAGTAACTGTAAAGAACAATGATACAGCCCACCTCAGCTCTTCTAACTGATTACTCTGGATAGCACTTCCGACATCTTTAATGTCTAGTATTTGTAATGCTTGTGATTTTCTTTCCTTTAGGAGTATACTAAAGATAGGGCTGTTAGAATCGTATACTAAACAAGCGTATCTAAACAACTTGTCTGTAAATGGATCCTCTAGATTTTTATATATTTTTAATTGTGGATATTCCTCTATAACTGAATCTTTGCATAAAGGGTCGTACCTCATCTTACTTGTGTCGACTGTCATATACATCCTCCTTATTTAAGTAAACGAAATCAATATCAAAGTTGCTACCTCTCATTTTGTAGTACTTCTTTCCATCAATGTAGATATCGTAGTCTGAGTTTGGTGAGTATCGGAATCTATCGCCTACCTTTACCTCTTTTACTTTAGGTGCTACAGCTACAGCATCTGCAATAAATTTAAGTTCATCAGGATTTGCTTTAAGCATTAGCCCACTAGCAGAAATGTAATTAGACTCATGCTCCATTACTGGCTCTGAGATAACATACTCATTGAACGCATCCATTGAACCATCATCATTCAGACGAAAGAATACCTGTCCTTGATGTATCATGCATAGCTCTTTACCATCAGCGTGTACTCTGTTATTTTTATCAAGCATAAAGTGATGGCAATAAACTAAATCACCATCTTTAATATTATACTCTGCTGCAAATTTTGGGGGACATGAATAGACTCTACCACGCATCACCATAAGCCTGCGGGTATTATCTCGATTGGTTTCAATATAGATATCTATATCACCTAGTTTTCTTTTTGAATTTTCATCAAAATCTACATCTATAAAAAGATGCTCATTCTTAGCCTTTAACATATATTTATAATTTACTTGTAATCTTAGAATTCAAACTCCACTAATACCTTTTGGCGGATAAATGATTTCCATATTTTTGCTTCTCCATCCATACCTTTAGCATAGATATCGTATTTGTCAATATTAAACTTTGTTAAGTATTCCATATCTAATGATATCTCTACAATTGTAATTGAGCCATCCTTAGATTTAAACGATTGGTTCTTTTGGTATGACATTCCAAATTCATAATTCCCAATAGTTATCTTCCTGATCCTATTCATATTTTATTTATTAAATTTTTCATCGTAGTATTGTTCTGCTTCTTCTTTTGTTATATTTTCTGGATTAAAATAATCTACACTATTAATTTCACCTTCATTAAATGCATCAATAATCTGTTGCTTTTCCATTTTTTTGGCTTGTCTTACAACCTCTGCTGCCATCGTTAATTTTTCCCTACTTATTAATTTAGCTATATCTAATTCTGTTAATAAAAATTCAACTGCTGTTTGCTCTTTGCTCATATTTTATTTTCTATAATTAATGTTAATACTCTTGCTGCATCCATAAACGCCCAAAACTCTGCTTCCATCCTTTGCTTAAATGCTAGGCTCATATTGGTAGCCTCAAAGTCATCTATGCTAAAAGTGAATAGTCCTTTCTCCTTACCATGGTTAATTGTAAAGATGCTAATTTTGATACCATAAGAATCAAAGAACTCATATAGATCCCTTTGCATCCAGATATCTAAATCTTCCTCACCTTCAAACTCGTAATCAATTTCTAGGATACCACCTTCTTCTTCGGAGATAGATACTTCTATATTCTTAGAACCTTCCTCATCGTAGGGTTCCTTTAAAAATTTTAGAAGTTCTTCATATGCAACAGGATATTTCTCTTGCATAATCTTGAAGGTTAAATAGAATGTTTCTGACATAGCTTTACTTTAAGTGGCAAACTTAACAAA
>Ga0222714_10000317_pt1 | contig 57723 bp, 53 predicted proteins | sample C33_3DmetaG_FD_165048 | JGI IMG/M metagenome (GOLD analysis project Ga0222714, IMG submission 165048) | Estuarine water microbial communities from San Francisco Bay, California, United States - C33_3D | ecosystem: Environmental > Aquatic > Marine > Unclassified | place: USA: California... | reverse complement strand
CGGAAGGATCATCGCGCAGATCGCGATGGCACCCGACCCGAACAGCACCAGCCACGAGGGGTCGGTGATGGCCCCTCCCTTGAGGCCCAGCACGAAGAACGTGATGACCGCGACCACGATGGCCACCGCCACGGTGGTGGCGTTGGGGCTGCGGATCATTCGCCACGCCACCCACGCGGAGGCAGCCACCAGGCCGGTGAACAGGCCCGCCATGGCCTCGGGGTAGTCATCCAGCAGGGTGGAGATGACGCTGGCCAGGGTGAAGATGGCCACGCCGATGCCGATGAGCAGGGGCAGGATGAGGCCCCAGTCGATCTCGCGGAGCCTCTGGCCCGCGTCGCGGAACCGGAACCGGAGCAGGTTGCCGAGGGCCTTGGACGCCATGCTGATGGCGTGTACGAGGCGCTCGTAGATGCCCACGAGCACGGCGATGGTTCCGCCCGAGACGCCGGGCACCACGTCGGCCGAGCCCATGAGGAACCCGCGGAGGAAGTTGAGGATGGGCTCGATGCGCACCGCGGGGCAGCCTAGTCAGGTGTGACGGCGCCCGGAGACGGCGGAACGCGCCCCGCGGTCACGAGCTAGTCGACGAAGTGGTAGTCGTCGGGGCCGATGCGGTACACGTAGAAGCGGCCGTCCTTCAGCTCGTGGTTCTCGGTGAAGGCGATGTCCTGGCCCAGGACCGACTCCCGGATGGTGGTCGTCGGAAGGCCCTCCCAGACCTTGGCGCGCGAGGCGCGGCCATCTGTGCACGACGCGAGCGCGGCGGTCGCAACGATCTGCATCGCGCCGAATGCCGGGCCGCCGAACGGGGAGAGGCTTCCGAACACCGCCTTGTAGAGACGGACGACGTCGTCGGCCGCGGTGGTCTCGCGCAGGTCCGGCGTGAACGACGTGACGTAGGCCCCAACGGGGTTGAAGGCATCGAGGATGAACAGGGCGTCGCCTCCGATGAAGGCGGGCTCGCGCCCCGTGGCCTTCACCTGCCGCACGAGGCGCTGCCCGGCGTCGGCGCTGGAGAGCGACAGCACCACCGCGTCGGTGTCGGCGGGGATCTTCTTGATCACATTGGCGTAGTCGCGCTGGTCGACGGATATCCGCTGGCGGGTCACCGGAACGCCCGCCTTTTCCAAGTAGGCGGCCACTCCGTCGGCGAGGCCCGTGGCGTAGGGGTCGGGGTTGTCCAATATCGCCACCTTCTTGGCCTTCAGCTGCTCCGCGGCGAGGCGACCGATCGCGGGCGCCTGAACGGAGTCGTTGGCCACCACGCGGTAAAAGCCCTTGAAGCGGCCGTCGGTGAGCGAGACGTTGGTGGCCGAGGGCGACACGTAGGCGAGGTCGGCCTTGTCGAGGATCGGGCCGACGGCGAGCACCTTCCCGGACGTGTCCGGCCCCACCACGGCGACCACCTCGTTGTCGGCCGCCAGGGCTTGTGCCGCGCGCTTCACCTGGGCGTCACCCCGGCTCGAATCCATGGGGGCGATCTCGAAGTCGGTGCCGTGCTCGCGGTTGAAGTTGTCGAGCGACACACGCGCCCAGTTCATCTGGATGGCGTCCTGCTCCTCGGTTCCCGCAAAGGGGGCGATCACGCCGATCTTCCCGGTGCACGCCGAGATCGCGGCCTCGGCCCCGGTGGTGTCCGCAGACTCACCCGACGACCCGCAGCCGACGCCGATCGCCGCGAGGGCGGCGAGGCCCACGGCACCCGCGAGCATGAGAGCGCGTGGGCTCACCACATGAACACCAGCGCGACGAGGCACAGGATCAGCGTGCCGCCGCTGGCCGCCACCAGCGCGCGCTTGGCACTCGCTGACTCGAACACGCCGCTGAGGCCGCCGGTGAGGAACGTGATTGTGAGGAGCGCCGCGAGCAGTTCGAGGGTGTGCGAGTTCGCGAGTTCGTCGTTGGCGTACTCCAGTTGCTCGGCCGACTCATCGAGCGTGGCGCGGGCATCGATGATGGATGACGGCGCGGGCCACGCGGGGTTGGCGGCAGAGAAGGGTGAGGGTGGCCGGTTGTCTGCCGGCTGCTCCATCCACCATGCGATCGCGCTGCGCGTGCCGGAGTCCATCATCGAATAGGCCGTGGCGGCCCGCTTCGTATCGCCCTCGTCCACCGCCTGCTGGTATTCGAGGTAGAGCGTGCGCTGGGTGTTGATGGAGCGCTCGGCATCCTGCGCCATGGTGTTGGCGTTGTTGGTCGACTGGGTGGAGAGAGTGAAGCTCTCGACCGCATGCCCGTTCAGCACCGTTCCGCGCCATGCGGTGATTCCGGCCACGATGGCTGCGATTCCGAGGATCGCCGCGAGGCTGATGTTCCACCACGAGTGAACGTGGGGCACGTGAGGACCATGGCCGTGGCCGTGGCCGTGGCCGTGGGGGGCGTGATGGGCGGCGCTCATGCGCCGGAATAGTGCCGGATTCCCCGGCGTCAGGGGCGGCTGCCGCGGGGTGGCCGGCGGTTCACCTCCTGGGTCGCGGTCCGATCGGTAATCTCTCGGACATGAACCCTTGGCTCGCCGCTGGCGTGATCGTGATCTCCGCGGCCGTAATGGTCGCCCTGATGCTGTTCCTGCGGCGGCACTCGCCCCCCGGAGGACGCTTCGCCGACTCCGACCGCGCGTCCGGCGTGTTCGGGTTCCTCGGCGCCGGGTTCGTGATTCTCCTCGGCTTCGTCATCTTCCTGAGTTTCGGCACGTATGAGTCGGCTGCAACCCAGGCCGACACCGAGGCCGCCGCCGTGGTGGCGCAGTTCCGCACCGCCGCCGACTTCGGCGGCGATCGCGCCGAGGTCGCCCAGGGCGAGTTGGTGTGTTACGCCCGCTCGGTGATCTCGCAGGAGTGGCCGTCGCTGCGGGACGGCAAGCGCAGCCCGGTGACCGAGGACTGGATGGTGGCCCTCGATGACATCGGCGTGGAAGAGCAGACGGCAACCAGCCCCGAGGTGCAGCCCGTGAAGGCCTGGTGGGCATCCACGAACGAGCGCAACCTCGGCCGGTCGGGACGCGTGCTGGTGGCGGAGGGGCAGATCCCCACCTTGCTCTGGGCGCTGCTGGTGATCGGCGCGATCCTCGTGGTCGGATGGATCCTCCTGTACGCCGACCCCGAAGAGGGGTGGTTGGCCCAGGCATCGATGATGGGCGGTGTCACCGTGCTGGTGGTGGCCGCGCTGCTGGCCGTGCAGGTACTGGCGGTGCCCTTCTCGGGCGAGAGTGGCAGTATCGATACAGGCAGCATGGAATATGCGCTCGTGCAGATGGACCAGTTCGCGAAGGCCGAGGGCGTGCCGGTGAAGCCACCGTGCGACGCCGTCGGGGTGCCGTTCAAGAACTAGCCGTGTGCCGCGGCAGATCGGCTGCGCGGTCTCATATCGTGTGAGCCGCAGGGGGGGCATGCCCCCGGCTGGCACAGGAGGCGGAATGGCGAAGTGGCCCGTCAACGGCGGCGACGGCATGTCGCAGGACCAGCGTCGCGCGTATTGGGAGAGCGAGCATGCCGACCATGACTACGAGGGCGTGTTCAGCATCTCGCAGGACGAGGGCGTCATCGGGCCGTGCGTCGACGCCATCACGCGGGCGGGCTGCCATCGGGTGATCGTGGCCGGCTGCGGATCGAACGTGGCCCTGCAGCAGGCCATCGCCGAGCGCGTGCCGCAGCTGGAGTCGGTGACCGGCGTGGACTTTCCCGGGGTGGTGGAGGTGGCGGCACGCCGCACCGATGACCCGCGCATCGGCTATGTGGGCGCCGACATCGCGGTGGACGGCTGCGGCGTGTCGGGCGACTGCGTCGTCACCATCAACTCGGTGCTGTCTGATGTGGACGACGAGAACCGCGCGCTGCTGCGGCGCTTTCGCGAGGCGCTGCCAGCGGGCGGGCTGCTGGCCGGGTTCTTCCCGACCATCTTCACCCCGGTGGAGCTTGGCTATCTGCAGCCCGACCGGCGCATGCTCGACCAGGTGAACCTGGAGGAGTGCCGGTTTTCCGAGGAGAAGCAGGGCCTCACGCAGATCTTCTACAGCCCCCTGCGCCTGCGGGCGGTGCTGCGCGAGGCGGGCTTCCGGCTGGAGCGCATGGAGGTGGTGTTCTTCGACTCCCCGGAACTGGCCGACCATGCGCGCGACTACTACCGCCTGGGTGACGACCCCGACGTGCTGGCCTGGGAGCTGTTCGTGGAGGCCGTGGCCCAGTAGGGGCCGCACCGGATCCCCTCGAAGCGGGCGCGGCAGGACTCAACCCTGCGACCCCGCATGGTCAGAGGGATCTCCGCGTCAACCGCGCTCGGGACCGCCTCCGGTTCAGCCGTTCCAGCCAGCGCTCACGGATACCACGCCGGCGTTCGCCACGAGGGTGCGCTGTGCGCTGCCAGTCACGCTGACGACCCGGATGCTCGCCCGGCGGCCCCTGCATCCGTCGGTCACGAGGATGCGCTGGCCGTCGGCCGAGTAGGCGACCGGGATCATGGAGGTCTTGCTCATCGGGAGTTGCACGCTTCCGGTGGAAACGCTGATGTTTGCGACCCCTGCCTGCGCGGCCGGGCACGAGACCTCGCCGACCGTGCTGGCGATGTGGGTGCCAGCAGGCGACCACGCCGCCACGACCAGCCCTGCGCTGAATCCCTGCGCGCGCCACCGGAAGTTCGTAACGCGCCGCGCCCCGGTGCCGTCAGGTTGCACGATCCATACCTGTGTGGGCACGGTGTCGATCATGGGGAATGACCTGCCCTCGAGCGTCACATCGCTGCGCACTTTCCCCAGTCGTGATGCGGCGATGCCGGGCGCTCCCCACACGGGATTGGTAGCTCGCGCCAGCACCCGCTTGCGCGCAGAGGGGGTCGCAACGGGCGCGACGTACACACCGGTGGCGCCTTCGTCGTCCGAATACCGCCGCCATCCAAATGCGATGTTTGCGGAATCGGGTGAGAACGACACGCTGCGATCGACGGCGTTGCCCCGGGCGGGGATGTACTTCTTCACCTCGAGGCCGGCCACCCCGGCGAGGCTCGGAGGCACGGAGACGAGCCCGAGGCCGTTGCCGCTGAGATAGCCCTTGGCATTGCTCGACTGCGTCTGGCACGCGATCAGTTGCGAGTTGGGCGCCCAGATGAGGTCGCCAATGCACTCCTCGCCCGTGAGCACCGCGCTCTCGCCGGTGGCGAGATCCACCACCGCGGCCTTGCTCTTCCGGGGCTTGCTGAAATTACCGTAGTCCTGGTAGGCCACCTTCGTGCCGTCGGGCGAGATGGCAGCGAATTCCCCCGCGGCGACGGCGCGCGCGCCGGAGCCGTCGTCATTCGCGACCACCACCTGTCCCTGCACCTTGGTGTCGCGCGGTGTCGTGATGTAGGCCATCGCTGCGCTCGCGGCGGCTGGCGCTGCAAGCACCACTGAGCCAACGGCGAGGGCGAGGAGGTTCTGTCGACGCATTACGGCCACTCCGTTCCGGGGCGATCAAACCTACAGTGTGCCGGGGGTGGGTGTCTGCCTGGCCGCCAGAGTGACCCCGGTTGCCGCGTCACCCACCAGCACCTGGACGCGTCACGCACCGGTGGAGGCACGTCATACCTGTGCTGCCGGTTTCTCCTCAGCTGCTGCTTCCAGGGCCGGCCGCACCCGGGGCCGCACACAGACGCGATAGGACACGTAACCGCGCCAGCAGCGAGCAAGCAAACTGCCTGGAAATCTCGATGGGCGCGGCAGGACTCGAACCTGCGACCCAGGGATTATGAGTCCCCTGCTCTAACCAACTGAGCTACGCGCCCGCAGCTCTGATCTTATGCGGGCCGCCCGCCGTCGCGCGATGCGGCGGCGTGTGCTGCCGGACGCGTGGTCGTACCGTGAACCCGACTACCCACCCCGCTGCGAAGGGAACCCTCATGAATCGCCGTCTCGGAATGGCCGCTGCAGTGCTTGCCGCAGGCGCAGTGATCGTCGGCACCGCTGGCTGCTCGATGGGCGGCGATGACGCCCCCGCCACCACCACGGTGGAAACCCAGGCTCCCGCGCCCACCACCACTGAGGCGGCCACCACCGTTACCGAGCAGACCACGGTGACGCAGCAGAACAACAACAACCAGAACCAGGGCCAGGTGGAGGGTGAGGCCATCGGCCGCGCCGAGGAGAGCGCCGGGCTCTCGGAGGCCAAGAAGGAGTGCCTGGCCAACGCACCGTCGGCCGCCGACTGCGCGAACATCCCGTAGGCCCTCGCTGCGGCATGTGAGAGGCCGCCCGGTCCCGGCGTGGGAGCGCCGGGACCGGGCGAGGCATCAGGTCGTGCCGCTTCCTGCTGACCCCCCGCCCCGTGGCCGTGCATGCTCGTGGTGGTCGTGATGCACGTGGATGTCCTTGCGCTCGTGCCAGTCCGATGCCGTCTCGGCCTTCGTCGGCACCTGGTCGCGCGGCACGTCGTGCGCAGGTGCCTCGCGGTGGCGTGGTTGGCGCAGCCGCACGCGCATGCGTCCCATCAGGCTCATGGGTCCTCCCCGAATCGGGTCGCGGTGTGACCTCGGGTGATACGCGCCCGGGGCGTTCCGCGCGCCGCCCGAACGGATGGGTGCCCACCGGCGGGATCGGTTCGCCGGTTCCTCACAAGGAACGCAGAGAATCCTTGCCCCGGCTCGGCAGCCGCGCGACCATGAGGCCAACCGGTCAGGGACCGGCTGATGACCGAGCGGGGTCCATCCCGCCGGTGTCAATGTCCCGACGGGGCGGCGCGGCATGCATCGTCGCCCCGCCGGGCACCGTTCCCCCGCCGGGAGCGCCGGTTCCCGGCCTCCTTTCGCTCGGGCCGGGGTAGCGTCCTGCGCATGGATCCCTCAGGCAGGCACGTGGTGATCACCGGGGCGTCGCGCGGTGTGGGCGCGGCGCTCGCGGACGAGTTCGCGGCGAAGGGCGCGCGGGTGACGCTGGTGGCGCGCAGTGTTGATGCGCTCTCGGCGGTGGCCGAGCGTACCGGCGGCAACGCGGTGCCCGCCGACCTGGCCGAACCTGCGCAGGTGGATGGCCTCATCGGTCGCATCGAGGCCGCGCACGGCCCCGTGGACATCCTCGTGAACAACGCGGGAATAGACCTGACCGGCGCCTTCACCGACATGCCCATGGGTGATATCCAGCGCATGGTGCAGCTGAATGCCATCACCGTGGCCGAGCTCACCCGGCAAGTGCTGCCCGGCATGATCGAGCGGGGCGGCGGGCACGTGGTGCAGGTGTCGTCGCTGGCCGGCACCGGCACGTTCCCGGGCATCTCGGTGTACGGCGGTACGAAGGCCTTCGTCACCCACATGACCGCCGGCGTGCGGCTGGAGACCAAGGGGTTGCCGATCGGGCTCACGGTGGTGGAGACCGGGCTCATCACTCCAACCGACATGGCCGACTCGGTGCTGTCGTACCCGCCCACCGAGGCGTCGTTCCGGCGCTTCTACCGGCTGCTGCTGCTGGCCGACGCCGATGTGGTGAAGGTGGCGCGCAAGACGGTGCGGGCCGTGGAGAAGGGCAAGCGGTCGGTGCGCATGCCGGCCCGCGCGTTCCTCTTCCCGATGCTCACCAACGCGCCCAGGCGTCTGGTGGAGATGTTCCTGGTGGGAGTGCCCCGCCGGGTTGGCAACTAGGAGCGCACCGCCCGCCGCTGCACCCCGGCCACGGGGCGCGCGGGCGTGGCCGCGACGACGTGGGGGACAATCTGCAGATGTCGACACAACGCCGTGACACCATCGCCGGGGGCTTCACCGAGACCGCCTCCGACTACGAGGGCGCCGTCCGCTACAACCTCGAGGGCGCCCAGCGCATGGTGCTCTCGATCCCCCCGGGCAGCTACGACGACGTGCTGGATGTCGGCTGCGGCAGCGGCTGGGCCGCGCAGGCGGTGATCGATCGCTTCCACCCCGCGCGGGTGACGGGCGTCGACCCCTCCGAGGGCATGCTCGAGCAGTTCCAGGCGAAGGTCGGTTCCATCGAGGGCGTTGAGGTGTCGCTGGTGCAGGCCGGCGTGGAGGACATGCCCGTGGCGCCGGAGTCGTTCGATCTCGTGGTGTGCTCGATGGCCTACCACTGGTTCCAGCGGCGCTGGGAGGCCGCCGAGGCCATGGCGCGCGCGATGAAGCCCGGCGGGGTGATCGCCATCCTCTGCTCGGGCAAGGGCGGCGAGCAGGCGTATCGGGATGTCATCGCCGACGTGGAGCCCATCAACTACGCGTGGCTCGGCGCCTTCGACGGCAACCTGCGCGACATCGGCGAGATGGAGGGCTATCTGGTGGGCGCGGGCCTCGAGCCCATCGACATCTGGATGGAGCGCCGCGTGCGCCATGTGCCGGTGGAGCAGTACATGGAGCGCATGCGCGTGGTGGCCGGCCACATCATCGGCGACCCGTCCGATCCCGAGGTGGCCGGCTGGCTCGATCGCGTGGAGCAGAAGATGCGCGAGCGGTCTGGCCCGCGCGGCTGGACCTACGACTTCGTCAAGCTCTACGCGGTGGCGCGAAAGCCGGGATGAGCCCGCAGGACACCCCCCCAAGAGCGGCTCATCGCGCGGCTCGAGACACGGGGCGGGCGGCTGTTCATCATCGGTGCGGTGGTGCTCGTGTGGCTCGTGGACTTTGCGCTCTCGCGTCGGCTGGTGGACAACGGCGGCATCACGGGGAACCCCCGCGACATCATGAGCGTCTTCGAGAACGCCAGCACCATCGCGTTCATCGTGGTGTCCATCTCGCTGATCATCGCCGTGCTCACGCGCTCGCACAGATGGATGCCATGGCTCGTGCTCGTGTACCTGGGCTTCTCGGTCGTGCAGGTCATCGTGAACGTGGGGAGCCTGCTCGTCACCGCCCACCTGCAGGAGAGCGGCAGCGGACTCACGGGCCTCTGGGATGTCGGGGCCGTGTACGCGATGAGCGTGATCGTGTTCACGTTCATCTATGCCGCGCTCGACGTGACGGTGAAGGGCGGGGCGTTCGTGTGGCCGGCACGCGATGGGCAGGAGGCTCCCACCCCGACCTTCATCGATTACCTCTTCATCGCGCTCAACGCCAACTCCACCTACGGACCCACGAGCGAGGTGGTGATGTCGCGGCGCACGAAGCTGGTGATGGCGCTGCAGGTGATCCTCGCCATCGTGATGCTGGCGGTGCTCATCGCCCGCTCGGTGGTGGCCACGGGCTAGCGGGCTGCGCCGGGCCGTCCGCGCACGCGGATGCGTTCAGCAGGTGATCGTCGCCCAGGGGCTCCATCGCGATGGCGTCAGGCGGCCCGGGCACCCGACGCTGTCCGACCTGGCCACATGTGATGGACTGCTGCCGGAAACCCTCAAAGGAGCCCCATGACCACCCGCCGGCAGTTCCTCAAGAAGGGCGCTATTGGCGCCGGTGCCATCGCCGCCGCCACCACGGCAGGCAAGGTGGCCACCAGCGCAGCCGAGGCCGCCGCGCCCTCATCCCTGAAGGGCATGAACATGATCGTGTTCATGACCGATCAGGAGGGGGCGACGGAGCACTTCCCACCCGACTGGACGAAGGAGAACCTGCCGGGGCTCACAGCGCTGCAGCGCCACGGGATCACCTTCACCCACGCCTACACCAACGCCTGCATGTGCTCGCCAGCGCGCAGCACGTTCATGAGCGGGTATCTCCCGGCGCAGCACGGCGTGAAGTACACGCTCGAGGAGGACATGCCCTCTCCGCAGTACCCGCAGGTGGAGCTGCCGCCGCCGCCCACGATGGCCAACCTCGCCACCATCGCAGAGGCCGCGGGCTACAACGTGGTCTACAAGGGGAAGTGGCACTGCAGCAAGCCGGCCGCAGCCGACTTCGTGTGGACCCCCCAGGACCTCGCGACATATGGCTGGAGCCGCTGGAACCCGCAGGACGCCGGCGCCAACCAGTCGATCCCCGAGATGGGCGGGGGCCTGGCCAACAACGACGGCCGCTTCATGACCTCGGTGGGCGACTACCAGGACTCCTCTGAGGGCGTGCTGCAGTTCATCACCCAGGTGGCGGCCACCATGCAGCCGTTCTTCCTGGTCATCTCGCTCGTGAACCCGCACGACGTGCTGGCCTATCCCAGCAAGCACGGTCAGGCGGGCTACAGCCCCAACTGGCTGGCGGGCGACATCGGGCTGCCGGCCACCGTGGACGAGTCGCTCCGCACCAAGCCCACGGCGCAGCGCCTGTTCCTGCAGCTGTCGAAGGGCCTCGGCATCCTCAGGAACGACACCATGAAGCGCAACTACCGCAACTTCTACGGCAACCTCATCAAGGCGTCCGACCAGTACCTGGTGGACACCATCGCCGCGCTGAAGTCGGTGGCCACCCAGAACGGCGCCAGCACCCTCTACAACGACAGCGTGATCGTGCGCACCGCCGACCATGGCGAGATGGGCCTGGCCCATGGCGGCCAGCGCCAGAAGAACTTCATGATGTATGACGAGGCCACCAACATTCCGCTGGTGTTCTCGAACCCCACGCTCTGGAAGCGCGGGCGCAGCACCAACGCGCTGGTGTCGCACGTGGACTTCGTGCCCACCATGGCGTCGCTGCTCGGCGTGCCCGCCAGCGCGAAGGCGGCCTGGCAGGGCGTGGACTACTCGCGAATCGTGCTCGGGGCCTCGCCCAAGCCCGTGCAGGACTACGTGGTGTTCACCTACGACGACTACCAGGCGGGCCAGAACAGCGGTCCATATGTGCCGCCGCCCCAGCACCTGGTGGGCATCCGCGAGCGCAACTGGAAGATCTGCCTCTACTACGACGTCAATGGGCAGGTGCCGGGCCAGTGGGAGATGTACGACCTCAGGACCGACCCGCTCGAGCAGCGCAATCTCGCATGGCCGGGCACCAAGCGCACGCCAGCGCAGGAGAGGCAGTTCCGGCGCCTGCAGGCCAAGCTGATCGCGGTGTGGAACACGCGGCTTCAGCCGCTGTCAGGCCCGGCCGTGCCGTTTCCGGTGAGGGTGGGACCCGTGGACGTCAGGCTCAAGGGGCCCACCAAGACCGTCAGCACCAACGGGAACGTGATCACCGACCAGGGAACCGTGACCGGCACGCCCATCGGCTCGGGCGACATCACGATGGTGTTCACGCTCAATCCGGTCACGTCGGTGGCCACGGCGCAATTCACCATCACCAACGCCCAGGGCACGATAAACGGCACGGTCGACTCGAAGTTCACCCGTAAGGGTGCGACGCTCAGGTTCAAGGGCACGTCGCGCTTCACCGAGGGCACTGGGGCCTACGCCGGCATCACGAGCGGGCCGATGGAGTACCTCGACGTCCACACGCTCACGGGGCAGCGGGGGGAGATCGCCTTCATCGGGTCGTCCAGCCTTCCGGCCGCACCGCAGGGGGCCTCGTCATGATTCCCCGCACCACCCTCGCCGCCATCGCCATCGCCGCCATCGCCGCCATCGCCGCCCCGACAACGCTCTTCGCGGCGTCCAGGCAGGCAATCCACATCGGGATCGTCGGCAAGACCCAGCTCACCACCATCGAGTCGCCGCTGGTAGTGCAGGACACGGGCACGGTGAAGGGTTCGCCCATCACCAGGGGGCAGACCGGCGCGATCACGCTCACGTACCGGCTCAACCCCAGGGCGGGGCGGGCCAACGTGAGGTGGCTCATCACCACGAAGGGCGGCACGATCTCGGGCACCTGCCGCACCGACTACACGACCACCAACACCACCTGGACCTTCACGGGCGCGGGTCGCATCACCGGCGGCACGGGAGCATGGAAGGGCATCACCTCGATGCCGCTCCAGTTCAACGCCAAGCACTCCAAGCTGGGCAGGCACGAGGCCATTGCGTTCCGTGGCACTGGCAGCATGCCGGCCCGCGGGCGGTAGGCAGGCGCCGGGCGGGGCCGGGCCGGTGAGCCCGCGCCCCTAGCCCGGCCGCAGCCCCCGGGCCAGTGACACGCCCGCGAGGGGCGGCACCGACTCGCTGGTGGCCAGCAGGCGGCTCTCGGGCTCTGCGCGGGTGAACGCGATGGCGCCCGAACGCTGCTGCAGCGACCGGATGAGCGCGAGGGCGCCGGAGGCCGATGCGCCGCAGGCGATGTCGGCGCGGGCCACGAGTGCCGAGGAGTTGGCGCTGGGCGCTGAACCCGCGTAGGCGGTCCAGCCGCCGGCCGTGCGCTGCGTGGCGAGCCAGGCGCGTGCCCGCCGGATCGGCGCCGCCGAGCACGGGGTGCCCGCGGCGCGAAGGGCCACCACCGACAGCGCGGTGCTGTCGACGTCGGGGCCGGCGGCGGCGTCGAGCCCCAGGTTCCAGCCGTCGCCTGATGCCGCGCCGGTGAGCACGCGGGCCGCCGCCGCCGGCACGCGACCCGTGGCGGCGCGAAGCGCCAGCATCGCGAGCCCCTGGTCGAAGGCCGTATTCCCATACCTGCCGGGTGACGACTGCTGCGACGCGAGCTTCGCGAGGTAGTCGGTGCCGCCGAGGCGCCGAGGGTTGCCACCAGCGGCAACGGCGCCAAGGATCACCTTCGCGGTGCGGCCCGCCTCGGTGGAGTAGCCCGGCGCCGCCCTGGCCAGCATCGCGAGCCTCGGCGCGAGGGCCTTCGGGGAGGTGCCGGTGATGCGCATGTCCACCATGACATCCGCCTGTTGGCCGGCCGGCAGGACGCCGGGCTTCTTGCCGGCGAGCCACGCGGCGGCGCGCGAGGCGGCTGCGTCGTCAGCCGCCGTCACGGCCACTCCCGCAGGCGTCGCCACGAGCGCGACGCCTGCGATCAGGCCGAGGGACAGCCTGACAGAACGCCTGCGACCCATGGTGCTCACCTTTCCCGCCTGGTGATGCAGTTCACGAGCGGGGTGCGCACGCGCGCCGGGCGCACGGTGGTCATCGCGTAACCGTGCCGGCGCACGGCCGATGCCGTGGCGTTGATGCCACAACGATTCAAGTGCGCGTTGAGGCCCCGGACGCGCCGACGGATGGCGGCGGTGTTGCGCGGGCCGCCCGTGCGAATGCCCATCAGCGACTCCCCGCGTCGAAGCGGTGCCACGTATGGCGAACCGGACAGCCATGCGGCCTGCCACGAGACCCCGCTGGGCAGCGCAAGCGAGGTGTCGCCGCCAGCCGCGCGCGCGTTGAGGTCGGCGGCGAGGGAGGACGCCAGCCTGCCCGCCGCATCGCGGCGCTCGCGGGGCGTGAGGGACTCGTCCCTGATGTCATCCGGCGAGATGGCCACCGGTGCGCGACCGCGCAGGGGCATGGGCACCTCGACGGTGATCGCGCGTCCGCCGACGGTGATCGATGCCCGCACCAGCCCGACGGATGACGCGATGCTGGCATCGGGGGCGACATCCGGCAGCCGCACGGCGAGCGGGTCCATGCCGCATTCCTCCGGTCGGCCCGGGGCAAATCCGCATGCCCGAGCCGAATCGCGGATGTTGCCGATGCCCCCGGGATGCGGGGCCGTTGCCACGACGTCGCTCCATCCGGGCACGCTGATGAGGGTGGCGGTGCCGTCGGCACCGGTCGTCACGGTCTGGCCGGCGTACGTGACGGTCACGGCGCTCCCCGCCGTGCGCACGGCGTTGTCGTCGTAGCGATCGACGCGAATGCCGAACGTCTCACCGATGGCCCGGGGAGCGATTGGGGCCACCACATCCAACTCGGAATCAGGCACGCCGTACACGCTGGGCATCCAGAGGATGGTGTCTCCGGGGCTGATGACGACGTCGTCGCTGCCCACGGAGGTCTCGCGGTGGTTCACCTTCAGCTTCCACGACCATGACCAGTCGAGCGGTGAGGACACGGGACCGATGCGCGTGATCAGCGCGCTCGGCGTTCCGAAGTTGTAGACGCGGAACCCGATGGACACCCCCGCCGCCTCGGCAGCGCGCACGAGGAACGACGTCCCCCGGTTGTTGGGCACGACCGTGGTCTCCCCGTCGACCGGGTCGACGAGGGTGGTGGTGCCGCCGGTCGGCACGTTGGCCGAGCGCTCGGCCAGCACGGTGCCATCCGGGCCCTCCGCCCGGATGCTGGCGGTGTCACTGGCGAGCACCGCCGCCGGCGTCGCCAGCAGGGCCGCGCAGGCCGCGGCCCACGCGAAGCGCGCATCAATCGTCACTGATCCCTCTTTCCTCGGAGGTGATTTTTGCTCGTGACGGAGCGACGGCTGGTCTCCTGGCTTCCCGGTCAGGCGCGATGCGCATCGCCTTCCCGGGGCGGATGCCCCAGTGGCTGGCCGAAGCCCAATGCGATCACTCCCGGGTGACAGTGGCGGGACCGCGCCGGATTCTCACCGGCTTCCCACTTAGCGCCCCGAGGGGCGACCGTCCTCCGATAGTTGGAGCACCCTAGATGCTGCGCCCGGACGTCGCCCTAGGCGGAATCATCCTCCGGAACCGGGTACGCGGCACCGCACCACTCGCAGTGGGTTATCTCCTGGTTGGCGTCCTGCTCCGACTCCAGCACGGCTTCCCTGCCGCAGTCGGGGCACTGCTTGGTGCTCGTCTCATCGCCCATGACGCCTCCCGTATCGCGCGGTGCTGTCCTTCGACGTTAGCGCCTCATCCGGCGGCATCCAGCGCCACCACCAGCTCGCGCACGCGGCGATCGATCTCGTCGCGCGTGGCCCGCACCGCGTCGACCTCCTGGCCCTTCGGATCGGGGAGATCCCAGTCGAGGTATCGCGTGCCGGGGATGAATGGGCAGGTGTCGCCGCAGCCCATGGTCACCACCAGGTCGGCGCTCTTGGCCAGGGCGTCGTCGAGCCGCTGCGGGCGCCGATCGGACAGGTCGATGCCGATCTCGCGCATCACCTCGATCACCTCCGGGTGCACGCTGCCCGATGGGTCGGCGATGCTCCCGGCCGAGTCACTGGTGTGACGGCCGTCCGCCGCGCGGTCGAACAGCGCCCGGCTCATCTGCGAGCGGCCGGCGTTGTGAAGGCATACGAACAGCACATGCGCCATGTGGTCCTCCGCGCGTGGGTACCGCCGAAACCTAGGCGCCACGCCCTCCGCATGCGCGCGGGTGTTACGAACCACGCGGGCGCCGCCGCCGGCGCAGGTGCCGCCGGCCCGTCGGTGTTCGGTGGCAATCCGTACTCTTTCGTCATGCCTACTCCCGCTCGCACCGTCCTCCTCGCGATCGCCGCATGCGCGATCGCCAGCACCCCGGCCCTCGGTGCCGCGGAGTTCACCGTGAAAGAGGGGCCCACGCCGGGTGTGACGGCCGGCGGGGCGTTCACGTGGTTCACGGGCATGTATTCAGCCGCGGGCAATCCGCGGGGGCACGTGATGGGCTCGGACGCCGGGGCAGCGGGGTCCACCCTCATGCTCGCGTTCGGGTCGGGCGCCCGCCTCGTGGCGCGCAACGCGCTGCCGGAGGTCGCGAGCGGCCCGGCCGTGTTCCGCCGGCAGGTGGTGGGCGGCACCGGCCCGTACCTCGGCGCCCGGGGCATGGTGCTCAGCCGCAAGGTCGGGGGCATCTACACCCACGCTGTCACCTACACGCTGCCGCCGCGCGGCACCAGGCGCGCGACCATGAGCTACGTGGTGCGCCTGCGTCCTGCCCAGACCACGCAGAACGGCGGCGCGCGGGGCGTGGGCAACCGTCGGGTCATCGCCGGCACCGTGTTCGACGCGGGTGGCACGCAGGTGGGCACCTACGCCGTTGATTCGACGCTGGCGTATGTCTACGGGGCGGGCACCTACGAGTGGTTCGTCGGCGCCTTCGGCTACGTGTTCGCGGACGGCACGCTGATGGCCCGTGGCCCGTACCAGCGGGCGGCAGCCTCGGCGCCCGGTGCGCTCGCGCCCTCCGGCAGGGTGGTGACCGGCGGCACCGGCGCCTACGCCGGCATGCGCGGGCAGGTGGTGGTCACGCCGAACCCCGACGGCACCTCCACCCACTCCTTCACGCTGGTCCGCCGCTAGGGCTCGCGCGCGGCGCACGTGGTCTCCCGAGTGGGCCGTCTGGGATTCGAACCCAGGACCTTGGGATTAAAAGTCCCCTGCTCTGACCAACTGAGCTAACGGCCCGCGGGAAGCGTATCGGTCCCGCGGGCGCGGTTGATGCGGCGCGAGGCGCGGCGGACTGGTAGCAAACCGGTATGGCACTGACTGATCTCGGCGACAAGCAGGCGCGCGACTACATGGCGCCTCTCACCGCCGTGGTCGGGCCCATGCACCGCCTCGTCGACGCCGCCCGGGCCATGGTGGCCGAGCGCGCGGGCTCGGTGATCGTGCTCGACCCCTCGATGCAGGGGCCGGCGCTGCTCTCGGAGCGTGACCTGGCCATCGCGATCGCGGCCGGCGCCGATCCGTCTGAGGACCTGGTAGAGCGGTGGATGCGCCACGACGTCGCGGTGATCAGCCCGGACACGACCCTCGAGTCGGCGGGTCGGACGATGCTGCGCCAGGGCCTGCGCCACTGCCTCGTGATGGACGGCCATGAGCCCGTGGGCCTCATCTCGCTGCGCTACATCATCGGCCTCGTTCTCGGAGAGAGCGCCCAGCTCCCTGAGGCGCCCGGCTTCCGGGGCTAGGGCCACGAGACCGGGGCGTCCCGAGGGCCGCCGCCGTGCTCACACGGGCGTCTTCGCGGCCGGCGCCGGGACGAGCCGCTGCCACCAGGCCCGGCGCGGTTGCGCGCTCTCGGCCGCCCACGCGTCGGCCTCGTCAGCGAGGCGCTGAACGGCGAAGGCGATGGTGTCGAGCATGTCCACCGTGCCGGCGAGGCCACGGGGGATGTCCGCGGCCGACCTGGCGTCATCCACCATCGCGTGGGCCGGGGCAAGGACGTCCAGCAGGTCCCCGGGCGACGATGGCCGCGCCCCGCGCCGCACCGAGGAGGCGACGTTTCGCAGGGCGCCCGAGAGCGCCGGCCGCACCGCGGCGGCATCGGGAATCGCCAGGCCGTCGATGGGGATGCGGCCCGCGAGGGTGCCGATGTCGCGCACGAGCTGCATCGCGGTGGCCTCGAGGGCGGCAAGGGCATCCGGTCGCGAGAAGGCCTCGATCGACTCGCCCATGCGCGCCTGCAGCACGCGGGCGGCGTCGTCGGCCCCGAGCATGGCCCGCTGGTGCACCTCGCTCATGGCCCCGCGTGGCATCTCACCCGACGCCACGCGCAGCACCGCGTCGAGGTCATCGGCCGAGGTGTCAAGGCTGTTCGCGAGCACACCGGGCAACTGTTCGCCGCTGCGGGTGGGCCAGGCGAGCGCGGCGACGACCAGGCCGATCACGCACGCCACCCCCGTGGCGATGATGCGCTCGCTGGCGATCGCGGCGTCGAGGCCCGCTCCGAAGGCCGAGAGCAACAGCGAGAGCGGCGTGAAGAGGGCGATGAACCACAGGTAGTTGACGGGCTGGAGCAGCGCGGCCACCACTCCGACCAGCACGATTGCCGAGGCCATCGCCCACGGCTCGCCGTAGGCGATGGCGAGCAGCACCATGGCCACCACGGCGCCGAGGGCCGTGCCGAGCGCGCGTTGCGCGGCGATCTGCACCGAGTCACCCAAGGTGGGTTGCAGCACGCCGACGAGTGCGATGGACACCCACTGGCCATGCGTGATGCCGATCACCGGGGTGCCGGCGAGGGCGGTGAAGATGCCCACCGACATACCTGCGGCGATGCCGAGCCTGAGGCCATGCCGCATGGAGGTGCAGCGGGGATCGATGGCCGCGCGCAGCGACGCGCCCTTCGTGGGCCTCCGGGGGCGACTGATGCTCACGCGCGGCGGGTCGGGCAGTCCGAGGGCGTCGATGGCGTCGCCGATGCGGCGGCTGATGCGCATGGCGGTGCGCATGCGCCCGCGGTCGATGAGCGCGGCGTGAAGCGCCGGTCCGCTGAGGCCGTCGGTGTCGGGTGCGAGCGCCCGCAGCCGCTCGACCGCCGCGTCCAGCCCCGCCGCCCGGTGCACGTATCCGCTGTCCACGGTGCCCAGCGCGATGTCACGGGACGCGGACTCCACCTGGGCGAGCACGTCATCCATGGCGCCGCGCACCGCGGGGCCGGCCTGCTCGCGTCGCCGCTCGTCCTCGAGGCTCGCGATGAGCGACACCACGCGCGATGCCGCCACGAGCGTGGCCCAGAGTCGCGCGGACGTGGACGACCACCCGGGTCGGCGGCTGCGCACCGACGCCACGGTGTCGCGCGCCTGCTCGATCGCCTCGAGGGCCGACTGCTCGAGGCGATCGTCGGCGGGATTCGCGGCGTAGTCGGCCACGGCCATCCACGCGCGCCCCGTGGCGAGCTCCGCGGGCGCATATGGGGCGATCGGCCACGGGATCACCGCGATGAACGCCACCCACGCCGTGCCGACCGTGACCGCCAGCACGGACCAGCCGAATGACGGGGCCGGGGTGAACGCCTGGGCGATGATGAACAGCACGAGGCACGTGGGTGCCACCGCCGCGGGTATCGCCCCCCAGGCGGTCGAGACCCCGGCGGCGACTCCCAGCAGGAGCATCACAACTCCGGCGGCCACGGCGTGACCGGAGCACGCGAGGGCGAGCATCACCACCACGGCGTTCAGCGCAGTCATCACGCCGTACACCCGCAGGTGGCGTCCGTAGCCGCCCCCGGGCTCCACCACCGAGGTGAACACCGCCCCCAGGGCCGCCAGCACGGCGAGATCGGGCCGTCCGAGTGCCAGGCCCACCGCGAGCGGGCCGGCGAGCGCGATTGCCATCCGCAGCGCCGCCAGGGGCGCGGGGCGCCCCGGGCCGGGTCCAGCCAGGTGCCGGGCCAGCCTTCGCGCTCGGCGGCCCTCGAGCCCGAGGAAGCCGGGGTGCGATGCGATGACATCCATGGCCGCAAGTCTCGCCGGTAGGGTTGCGTCATGGCCCTGATCAGCGACGATGAACTCAGCACTGCCCTGGCGCTCCTTCCCGGCTGGGGCATCGAGGACGGCATGCTCGTGAAGGAGTACGTGTTCCCCGAGGGGTTCCTGCCCGCCGTCGCCTTCGTGACCCGGGTGGCCGACGCCGCCGAGGCGGCCGACCACCATCCGGACATCGATATCCGGTGGAACCGCGTGCGCATCGCAGTGGTCACGCACGATCAGGGCGGCATCACCGAGAAGGACACCTCCCTGGCCGCCGAATGCGATCGACTGGCGGTGGCGTGACGGTCGACGCCGCGGCCCTGCTCCGGCGTGCCGCCTTTCGCATGGACCCCGAGAGGGCCCATGAGTCGGCGCTCCGCGCGCTGCAGGTGGGGGGCCCGGCGCTTGCAGCAGCGTCGTCGTGGCTCGCGAAGCGCGACGGCACGGTGGGACAGCAGGTGATGGGCATGGAGTTCCCCTCGCCGGTGGGGCTCGCCGCCGGGTATGACAAGTACGGGCGTGCCGTGCGGGCGTGGGGCCGGCTCGGGTTCGGGTTCGCCGAGATCGGCACCGTCACCGCGCAGCCGCAGGACGGCAACCCGCGCCCGCGCCTCTTCCGGTTGCCCGAGGATGAGGCCATCGTCAACCGCATGGGCTTCAACAACGACGGCGCGGCCGTGACTGCGCGGCGCGTCGCCGATGCGCGGCGCGGCTCGGGCGCGGGCGTGCCGATCGGCGTGAACATCGGCAAGTCGAAGGTGACGCCCCTCGATCGCGCGGCGGAGGACCACCTGGCGTCGTTCCGCCTGCTTCGCGGCGTGGCCGACTTCGTGGTGGTCAATGTGTCATCGCCGAACACGCCCGGGCTGCGCGAGCTCCAGGACCGCGACCACCTCACGGCGATCCTCGGTGCCCTGCGCGACGACGACGCCTCGATGCGCCGCCGCGACGGCCGCCTGCCGATGCCATTCCTCGTGAAGCTCGCGCCCGACCTGCCCGATGAGCAGATCGAGGATGCCGTCGACCTGGCTGGCGAGCTCGGCCTCGCGGGCGTGGTGCTCACCAATACCACGATCACCCGCGACGGCCTGCGGGATCCCGACTCGCCTGCGGCGTCCGAGCAGGGCGGGCTCTCGGGGCCACCGCTGCGCGCCCGGGCGAGCGCGGCGGTGCGGGTGGCCGCGCGGCGCGCCGGCGGGCAGCTGGTGATCGTGGGCGTCGGGGGCATCATGGACGCGGCCGATGCATGGGATCGCATCGCAGGCGGCGCATCACTCGTGGAGGTGTGGACGGGCCTCGTGTACCGCGGCCCGCTCATCGCGCGCGACATCACGCTGGGGCTCATGCAACGCATGCGTGACGAGGGCGTGTCGCACATCTCGGAGCTCATCGGCAGCGCGCTGGACGGCTGATGGGCATCATCGAGCAACTCGCCATCATCCTGGTGGCAGTGGCCGTGATGTCCGTGCTGGGGGTGCGCCTGCGCATCTCGGCCATCCCCCTCTTCATCCTGGCCGGCGTCCTGCTTGGCCCGTCGCACCCGTTCCCCGGCGTGATCGAGATGAGCGAGCCGCTCTTCCTGCTTGGCGAGATCGGGGTGATCCTGCTCCTGTTCTACCTGGGCCTGGAGTTCTCGCTGGAGCGCATCCTGCAGGCGAGGAAGCTGGTACTCACCGGTGGCGGCGTGGACCTGGTGATCAACGGCGGGCTGGGGCTGGGCATGGGGTTCCTGCTTTTCGGCGTGGGTCCCGAGGCAATCCTGATGGCCGGCCTCATGTACATCTCGAGCAGCGGGGTGATCACCCAGGCGCTGTTCGACTTCCGGCGCCTGGCCGACGACGAGACCGACCTGGTGCTGGGCACCCTGGTGTTCGAGGACATCGCCATCGCCCTGTTCCTCGGCCTGGCGTCGGGCCTCGCGGTGGGCACGGCCGTGAACGGCGGCGCGCTCACATGGCGTGCGCTGCTGGTGGTGGGCTTCGTCGCGGCATTCCTGTTCGCCAGCCACAAGCTGCCCCGGTTCATCGATCGCATCGCCGCGAAGATCGAGCGCGAGCGCCTGGTGCTGGCGGCGCTGGCGCTGGTGGTGGGCTCGGCCGCCCTCGCCGAGGTGGCGGGGCTGTCGGCGCCGGTGGGCGCGCTGCTGGCCGGCATCCTCCTGTCGGAGACAGAGGCCCGCGACCGCATCGAGCGCCACCTGTTCGGCCTGCGCGACTTCACGGCCGCCATCTTCTTCTTCACGTTCGGCCTGCAGGTGAACCTGGGGGCGGTGGGCGAGGTGTGGACCTGGCTCGCCCTCGGGGTGGTGGTGGCGATTGTCGGCAAGCTCGCGGCAGGGTGGATCGCCGGGCGCATGACCGGCTTCACCAAGCGCCAGTCGTTCACGGTGGGCACGAGCCTGGTGGCGCGCGGCGAATTCACGCTCATCCTCGCGCAGCTCGCGGCCCTCGGAACGGCGCTCTCACCGGACTTCCGCGAGCGCATCGTGTCGTTCGCCGGACTGCTGGTGCTGGTCACCGCGGCCATAGGAGTGCTACTTATGAGGGAGTCCCGCACCCTGGGACGGGCAATCTTCGGCTCCGCCAGGAGGCAGCAGACGTGATCGAGGTGCGCGAGACCCGCCTTCCCGGCGTGGGCAAGAAGTTCACCATGCGTACCCACCTCGGCGAGGATGTATGCGCGGTGGTGCACATCGATGGCCGGCGCGAGCTCTACCACCGGCCCGACCCCGACGAGGACGCACAGTCGGTCATCGTGCTGTCGGATGACGAGGCCCATGAGCTCGGTTCGATCCTCGGCGGCGTGGTGTACCGGCCGGAGTTGCTGGACAAGCTCGAGATCGCCCTGAAGGACCTGGCCATCGACTGGATTGACATCCCGGCCGAGAGCCCGCTGGTGGGGCTCACCGTGGCCACGTGCCGAATCCGCACCACCACCGGCGGCACCATCGTCGCGATCATCCGCAAGGAGAACTCGGTGGCGATGCCGCACCCGGATGAGGTGATCAAGGCCGGTGACACCCTGGTGGTCATCACCACCCCGGAGACCTTCGAGGCGCTGCAGCGCCTGGTGGCGGAGGGCCCCGCCCCGGACGTGTCCTGAGCCCCCGGCCGGGGCTCCCCCGCACATGACGGATCCCGGCCGCCGCTCCCTCTGGCAGGTCCTGCGGGGCCAGGGCACGCCGTCGTTGCGCGGGCTGCTTATGCGCGCCGTGGTTGGCGTGGGCCTGGTGCTGGGAGTGCTGGCCGCGCTGGCCATCATCGGGTTGGTGGGCGCCACGTCGTCGTATCGCGACGACCAGCAGGTGGCCGTGGAGCGCGCGAAGGCGTCCGAGGTGATCCTGGCCGACCTGCTCAACGCCGTCACCGGCGTCAGGGGATACACCCTCACGGGGGGCGCGTCGTACCTCGTGCCCTACGTGCGCGCCGAGGACACCTACCCGCGCAACATTGGCCACCTGCGCTCGCTGGTGCAGGACAACCCGCCCCTCGTGAAGGCCGTGGGCGCGTTCGACACCGCCGCCAAGGAGTGGTTCGCCGAGGCCCGCGAGCTGGTGGAGCTGCGCCGGTCGGGGCAGGTGTCGGAGGCCGTCGCGCGCATCGGCGACGGGGTGGACAAGCAGACGCTCGATCAGCTGCGGGAGGAGCATGCCGACCTGCGCGAGCTGGTGGAGCAGCAACGCCAGGAGGCCCTTGCCACCGCCGACCAGCGCCGGCTCTGGACGATCCTCGCGGTGCTGGCGGGCGTGCTGCTCGCGGTGCTGGTGGTCGCGGCCGCCACGCGGTCGCTCTGGAGGCGCGTTGGTGGCCCCCTGGCCTCGCTGCTGCAGGGCGTGCGGCGTGTGGGCGAGGGCGACCAGGACCAGGCCGTGCCGCACCCCGAGCTCGCGGCCCGCGAGGTGGTGGGCCTCGTGGACGCCTTCAACGTGATGCAGAACCGGGTGGTGGACCAGCGCGAGGCCGCCGAGGCCAGCGCCCGGCGCTCTGAGGCCGCCCGTGCCGAGCGCCGCCTCTGGCAGACCGTGGAGCAGGGCCTGCTGCCCGAGAGCCTGCCGGCCGTGCCCGGCCTGCGCATCGCCGCGCGCTACCTGCCCTCGAGTCCCGGGCTGGCGATCGGCGGCGACTTCTACGACGCCCGCGTGCTCTCCGACGGCCGCCTCGCCGTGATGGTGGGCGACGTCGCCGGACACGGCGCGGAGTCGGCCGCCCGTGCAGCGCGGATGCGCTTCGGCTGGGGCGCGCTGATGGAGCTGGACCCCGATCCGCGCCACGTGCTCGAGATCATGAACGCCCATATCGCCGAGCCGCACGAGCGAGACCAGGGCGTCTACGCCACCATGTGCCACTGCGTCATCTCGCCGGATGGCACCGCGGAGTTCGCCCTCGCGGGGCACCCGCGCCCGCTGCTCGTGCATGGCGATGAGGCCGGGTTGGTGGAGGTGGAGGCCCGCGGGCCGATCCTCGGCCTGCTCGATGAGGTGGATTGGCCGGTTACCCACCTGACGGTCCCGCCCGGGGGGATGCTGGTGATCTACACCGACGGCCTCGTGGAGGCGCGCCGCAGCGACGAGATCTTCGGGGCGACGCGTGCGGCCGAGGCCCTGCTGGCCACGGCCCACGTGCCCCTGGAGGAGCGCCTTGCCTACCTCACCGAGACGGCCCAGCGCTACGACGAGGGCAACCTCCGCGACGACGTCGCGGTGCTCGCCGTGCAGGTGGTGGGCAGCGTCCGGGGGACGGCCTCGAGCCTGTAGCCCCGGCCGGGGTCCGTTTGGACATAGGTGTAGAGCCCACCGACCTCGTCGACCTTGCGACGCAGGCGACGCACGAGAACGTCCACGGAGCGATCTCCGGCCCTGCGCGCACCTCCCCACACCAGGTCGTAGATCTCATCCCGCCCGAGCGTGCGGCCCCGCGCCTCGAGCAGCACCCACAGCAACTTCGTCTCGAGCGCGGTGAGTGCGGTGCGCTGCCCGGCGACCCTTGCCTCGAGGCGGCTGCGGTCCACCTCGAGGTCGCCAATGTGCACCTCACCCGCTTCGTCGCCCCCGCGCGCCTCCAGGCGGCGAAAGAGCGACTCGAGCCGGGTGATGAGTTCGCGCGCCGAGAACGGCTTGCGCAGCAGGTCGTCGGCTCCGAGGCGCAGCGCGTCCAGGCGCTCGGGCTCCTCCCGCCGCGCGGTCATGACGACGATGGGGAGGTCGGGGTACCACCGGCGCACGTCGCGGATGATGCTCCAGCCATCGACGTGCGGCAGCATGAGGTCGAGCACGAGGGCGTCGGGCCGCCACCCCTTGAGCGTGGTCATGGCCGAGAGCCCGTCGCGGCAGGCGCTCACGCTGAACCCCGCGCGGGTGAGGTGGTACGCGACCGCGGTGGCCGTCGAGTCATCATCCTCGACCACGAGGATCGTGCGCCGCCCGTCGGCATCAGGAGCATGCGGGACCGTCATCGCGACCAGCGTAGGTCCGGTCGTGTCGCGGATCGTGAACGCGGCGTGAACACGCCGTGAATCCGCGGGAACGATGTTCTTCACACCTCGTTCACATGGAGTGGGGCAGCATCCCCGACGTGACGCCGCCACCGCCGCCACCGCCGCCACCCACGGCCGCGGAGCCGCCCCCGGCCAGGCTGCGCCGTCCCCGCGGCAGCGTGTTCGCCGACCGCTCGTACGCCGTGATCGCGGGCGTGGCTGCGCTCTTCGCCGTCGTCTTCGTGGGCTACCTGCTGTGGACCACCATCGACAACACCGGCGAGACGTGGTCAACCTTCGGCATCTGGGGGTTCGTCTCCGGCACCGAGTGGAACCTCAACGAGGCGCTCTTCGGGGCGCTGCCGTTCATCTACGGCACGCTGATGACCTCGATCATCGCCCTGGTCCTCGCCGTGCCCGCTTCAATCGGCATCGCGCTCGCGACGGTGATCTTCCTGCCCCGCCGCCTCCGCGGTCCGGTCGGCGGCCTCATCAACCTGCTCGCAGCCGTGCCGTCCGTGATCTTCGGCCTCTGGGGCGTGACGGTGCTGGTGCCGTTCCTCAAGCCTGCGCTGAACTGGCTCTCGGACACATTCGGCTGGGTGAACCTCTTCGGCTGGCGTCCCTTCGAGGGTCCCGTGACGTCGGGGTCGTACCTGATCTCAGGCCTGGTGCTCGCGATCATGATCCTGCCGATCATCACGGCGATCACCCGCGAGGTGCTTCTCACGGTCCCGCGTGACCAGCGCGAGGCCGCCTTCGCCCTGGGCGCCACGCGCTGGGAGATGGTGCGCCATTCGATGCTGCCATGGGCGCGGTCGGGCATCGTGGGCGCCTCTGCGCTGGGCCTCGGCCGCGCGGTGGGGGAGACCATCGCGATCGTGATGCTGCTGGGCAACACGCCGGGCATCTTCACGCCGCTCGTTGGCCCGGGGTCCACCCTGGCCTCGGTGATCGCGATGCAGACGGGCGAGGCCAGCGGCCTCCAGTTGTCGTCGCTCACCGCGCTGGCCGTCGTGCTCTTCGTGATCGCCTTCATCATCAACGCCGCCGCCCGCCTTCTCGTGCGCAGGGCCGAGGGCGGCGCCTCCGGCGGTCTGTTCCGTCGGGGCGGTTCGTGGGTTGCCGGGCTCGTGCGTGCGCCCTCCAGGGCTGATCGCGGTGCCGAGCCCCCGCCTCCGCCGTCGCCCGTGACGGCGGCGCCCGAACCGGCGCCGGTGCGAGAGCCCGCTGCAATCTCGGGGCCCGGCGCGATCTCACGTGGTCGTATCGTGCGCTCGCGCATCGCGGAGGGCTTCATCTGGCTCAGCGTGCTGTTCGGGCTTGTTCCGCTCATCGCGGTGCTCGCGGAGATGCTCATGAAGGGTCTTCCGGCGCTCTCGGTCGCCTTCTTCACGGAACTGCCGCCCACCGATCCCGCGAGCTATGGCGGTGGCATCGCCAACGCCCTCGTCGGCACGCTGATCCTGATGGCGATCGCGCTGGTCGTGGCGGCCCCCCTCGGCGTCCTTACGGCGCTCTACATGCGCGATGTCGGGAAAAGCGGCTCGCTCAACTCCCGCATCGGGTCAGTGGTCGGATTCATCGTGGACATCCTCCTCGGGGTTCCGTCGGTCGTGGTGGGCCTCATCGTCTACCTCGGCATCGTCGTGGTGCAGGGGCACTTCTCGGCGCTCGCCGGCGGGATCGCCCTCGGGGTGATCATGTTCCCGATCGTGGTGCGCGCCGCCGACGAGGTGCTCAGGCTCGTGCCGTCGGGTCAGCAGGAAGCCGCCCTCGCCCTTGGGGCCCCGAAGTGGCGCACCACCTGGTCGGTAGTGTTGCCGATCGCCGGCCCGGGCATCCTCACGGGGATCCTGTTGGGCCTGGCCCGGGCCTCCGGTGAGACCGCGCCGCTCCTCTTCACATCGCTCGGCAATCAGTTCATGTCGACGAACATCACCGAACCCATCGCCGCCATACCGCAGCTCATCTACAACAACACGATCATCACCCAGACGCCGGCGTCGCTCCAGCTCGCATGGGGCGCTGCGCTCGTGCTGGTTGCGATCATCATGTTCCTGAACCTGGGGGCAGCGCTCCTCGCTCGCAGGTCCCGCACGCTGGAGGGGCGTTGATGTCGACCCGTGAGGCCCGTTCGATCATGGAGGACCCCAAGGTGGCCACCGACGATTCCCGGGCGCCTGCCGCGCCGCCCACGCAGGTGACGGTCACTGCCGGTGGCACGAGCCCGGTCCCGCGCGCCGACGAGGTCGCCGGCCCGCATCCGATGCTCACGCGCGATCTCAACGCCTACTTCGGATCCCATCATGTCGTCGAGGGCGTAAACCTCGTGTTCCCGTCGAACACGGTGACCGCCCTGATCGGCCCATCTGGTTGCGGCAAGTCCACGTTCCTGCGGTGCCTGAACCGCATGCACGAGCTCATCCCCGGTGCCCGTGCGACGGGCGACGTCGAGCTCCACGGCCAGGACATCTACGGGAAGGACGCCGACCCGGTCGCCGTGCGCCGGGCGGTGGGCATGGTGTTCCAGCGTCCGAACCCCTTCCCGACGAAGTCGATCGCCGACAACGTGCTCGCCGGGCCGAAGTTCATGCGCGTGAAGATGGGCAGGGATGGCCGCGACGAGCTCATCGAGCGCACGCTGCGCGGTGCCGGGCTCTGGGATGAGGTGAAGAACCGCCTCGATGCCCCAGCGGGCGGTCTCTCGGGCGGGCAGCAGCAGCGCCTGTGCATTGCCCGGGCCCTTGCCGTTGAACCCGACGTGCTGCTGATGGACGAGCCGTGCTCGGCCCTTGACCCGCAGTCCACCCTTCGGGTCGAGGACCTCATCCGCGAGCTCAGCGAGCGCCTCACCATCGTCATCGTCACGCACAACATGCAGCAGGCCGCCCGTGTGTCGGAGTACACGGCGTTCTTCACGATCGAGGAAGAGGGGCAGCCGGGCCGCCTCATCGAGACCGGCCCCACCCGAGAGATCTTCGGCAACCCGCAGAACCCGCGCACCGAGGCCTACGTCACCGGCCGCTTCGGCTAGGGCACAGGGGCGGCCTAGCGCTCGAGGGCGCCTTCCTCCTCCTCGGCCTCGCGGCGGAGCTGCTTGAAGCTCACGCCCTCGAAGAGGAGGAAGATGAAGCCGATCACCACGCCGACGGCCATCTCGGTGGCCTGCAGCACGATCGAGAACGCCAGGGCGTCCGCGGCGCTGACGCCGTAGGAGGCGGTGAGGGGCACCACCGCCGCGGCCTGGAACACCACCAGATTGCCGGGGAGGATCGGGAACGACTGGGCGAGGGTGATGGTGACCAGCAGCAGGCCGGCGCCGCCCCAGCCCACGTAGCCCAGGCCGAACGCTCCGAGGGTGGCGTAGATGCCGGCCCACTGGGCGAGCCAGGTGCCGAAGCTCGGCACCGCCACGCGCATGAGCTGCTGCGGATCGCGCAGGCTGGCGTGACTCTCGTGGACGGCGCCCCACAGGCGCTGGAACGCACGCGTGACGCGGCGCCAGATCGACCCCGTGGACAGCCACGGTGGCACCTGGCGGTTGGGGTTCTGCAGGAGGGCCACCACCACGATGACCAGGCAGATCACCCCGAGGACCGCCGTGATGATCCACGCGTACGACGGCAGTGGCAGGAAGATGCCGATGAGGATCACCAGCACCACCCAGGCGATGGTGGTGACGATGTTCTCCACCACCACCGTGCCGAGCAGCACGGTGGTGGAGACATCCTCGTCCCGCTTCACGAGGCGTCGCTTCGCCAGCAGCACCTTGGCGATCTCGCCCACGCGCGCGGCCAGGATGGTGTTGAAGAGGAAGCCGACCATGAGCGGACTCAGCAGGTCGATGTAGCGGGTCCTGCGCTTGAGGCCCGGGAGGCCGTCGACGACGCCCTTCCATGCAAGTCCCTTGAGGAGCACCGACACGAAGTTGGCCAGCACGGCGATGACGAGCAGCCAGATGCTGTCCACGCGGAACGCGGCCACCACGGCGCCCCAGTCGATTCTCCAGATGAGCAGCACGACCACGACGGCGATCACGCCGAGGCGGATCGCGTGCCATGCCCACTTGGGGATGGCACGCCGCTTGGCGGTCTCCTCGCTCATGCCAGGAGCTCGTCGAGGGTGACGAGTTCGAGCCCCTTCTCACGCGCGCTGGCGCAGATGTCGGGGATCGCCGCGACGGTGTGGGTGCGTGGCCGGTCGGGGTCCCAGCCGTCGGCATCATGCAGCAGCAGGATGCATCCGGGGGCGAGGGCGCGGGCCGAGCGCTCGGCCACCACGTCGGGCCCCGGGTCGGCGGAGTCGAATACGCCCTTGGTCCACCCCGCCATGCGGTAGCCGGCCGACCGCACCGCGGCCCACGTTGCCGGCCCGCGGAACCCATGGGGCGCGCGGAACACGTGGGTGAGGACGCCCGTGCCGGCAGCGTCGGCCACGGCCTCCTCGGTGCGCGTGAGCTGATCGCGCACGTGCCCGGGCCCGCGCATCACCAGGATGCCGTGGTCGTAGCCGTGGCTCGCCACCTGATGCCCCTCGTCGTGCATGCGACGCACCAGCTCTGGGTGGCGACGTGCCTGGCGGCCGAGGACGAAGAACGTGGCCCGCACGCCCTCCTCGGCAAGGGCGTCGAGGATCGCCGGGGTGGACGGCCCCGGGCCGTCATCGAAGGTCAGGGCCGCGCGCGGGCTGGCGGCCGGGCCGCGGGTGACCACGGGCCCGAACAGCGGCGACCCCGGGCGGAACGCGGCCCACGCGCCCAGCGCGCCCGCGCCGACGATGGCGGTTGCGAGCAGGGGACTCCTTCGCCGTGCGGTCGCGGCGGCGGCCAGGACGGCCACCTCGGTGGCGACGACGCGGCGGATGGTCCGGTTCTTGGTCATCGGCTCGGTCATCGGGGCTCTCATCCGAGGGTAGCAAGGGGCCATGGGGCGGCCGGCGGGTGGCACCCGACGGATGAGAGTGCCAGAGCCTCGCGGGCGGGTCTATACTCGCGCCTCGACCCGTCCCAGGAGTACAGGTGCCTGTCTACGACTACCGCTGTGAGAAGGGCCATCGCTTCGAGGCCATCCAGAGCATGTCCGACAAGCCCCTCGCCAAGTGCGAGGAGTGTGGCGCCGCCGCGCAGCGCGTGCTTCACGCGCCCGCTATCCACTTCAAGGGAAGCGGCTTCCACAACACCGACTACGGCACCAAGAGCCGGCCGAAGGAGCCCGCAGCGGCGCCCTCGAGCGCCAAGGCCTCGGGCGGAGACTCGGGCGGCGGCGGATCGTCGGACGGCGGCGGCAAGAGCAGCGGCAAGACCGTGGGGCTCGACAGCGTCTAGCTAGCGGCCGACGAACTCGGCGAGCTGCTGCTCGTCGAGATCGGGCTCGCCGACGACGTAGGAGACTCCGTTCACCGTGCGCGGGATGCCCGCGAGCACGATGCGGTCCTTGGAGTCCGACTGCAGTCGCCACTGCAGCCATCCGAGTTTCATGAGGTCGGACGTTCCCATGTCGGTGCCGATCGATCGGATGGCGGCCGCGCCGTTCCAGGGCGCGAAGGGGATGGAGGTGATGGAGGCCATCTTCGCCTTGAGGGCCGTCACGAACGCCTGCTGGCGGGCCGCGCGGTTGAAGTCGTTGTCGCACTTGCGCACGCGCACGTACTGCAGCGCGCGCTCGCCGTCGAGCTCCACCTGGCCGCGCGGGAACGACACGGTGATGCCGCCCGAATAGGGGCAGTCGCGCACCTCGGTGGGGTTGTTGACGGTGACCCCGCCGAGCTCATCCACCATGTTCTTCACGCCGTTGAAGCGCACCACGATGAGGTGGTGGATGGGCAGGCCCGTGAGGTCGCGCACCGCCTTGATGATCCCGGGTTGGCCTGCCAGGTACATGGCCGCGTTGATCTTCTCGGTGCCCACGCCCGGCAGCTCCACGCGGAAATCGCGGGGGATGGACAGCCACTTCACCTTTCCCGCGCCGGGGTCGGTGCGCATGATCATGATGGTGTCGGCGCGCCCGAGCGACTCGCCGCCGCGGGCATCCCAGCCGATCACGAGGGTGTTCTGCGGCGATGAGAGCAGCGGGCCCGCGGGCGACAGCGCCGCGCGGGCGCTCGGCGGCACGCGGCCGTTGGCCGTGGAGACCGCCCCGTTGATGGCGAGGAAACCCATCACGCCCCATGTGATGACGCCGATCACCAGCAGCGCGCCCACGCGCCAGGCCCAGCCCCATGCGCCGATGCCACGCAGCGACCACCATCGGCGGCTGGGCTGCGGCGCCCACGGGTCAACCTCTGGCTTGGGCTCGGGGCGCTCGGCGCTGCCGGCCCCCTCTGTCAGGTGCTGGAGGCCTTCGAGCCCCTCGGCTGACTTCGCGGATCCGCGCGCCTTGAAGCGGCGATATGGCTTGCCCTGGGGCGGCATCGGCTGGCGATGGTACCGTCGCCCACGGGTGTTCCGGCGAGCGGGGGGTATATGAGCGTCATCGGCGTGGATGTCGGTGGCACGAAGATCGCCGCGGGGCGCCTCGGCCCCGATCTGGTGCCCCCGGAACCCACGGTGATTTCCACTCCCGATGGGGGAATGGCCATCATCGATGCCATCACGGCGCTGGTAGCCGACCTCGTGGCCGACTCGCCCGACGACGTGCGCGCCGTGGGAGTGGGGCTGCCCGCCACCATCGATGCGGTCACCGGTCGCGTGGCGCACTCCGTGCACACCGGCATGGACGACTTCGACGCCGCAGGCGCGCTGGGGGCAGCGGTGGGGCTGCCGGTGCTCCTCGACAACGACGCCAACCTGGCGGCCCTCGCCGAGCATCGCGTGGGGGCCGGCCGAGGGCACGCCAACGTGGTGCTGCTCACGATCGGCACGGGCATCGGCGGCGGACTCATCATCGACGGTGCGCTGTTCCGTGGCGGGCGCGGTCATGGGGCCGAGCTCGGCCATGTCTCCGTGGATGGCAACGGCCCACCCTGCCAGGGTGGCTGCCCCAACCGCGGCTGCATCGAGACCATGTGCAGCGGCACGGCGCTCGGGCGCGAGTTCCGCGAGTTCGCGGATGCCAACCCCGGCACGGCCCTCGGCAGGCTGCACGCCGAGGGGGCCCTCGACAGCCGTTCGGGGCTTGCCCTGGCGAAGGACGGCGATGCCGACGCGCTGGCGATCGTCACCACGGCAGGCCAGTGGCTCGGAGTCGCCGTGACGTCCTTCGCCAACACATTCGACCCGGACATCATCCTGGTCGGCGGTGGCCTGTCGGCAGCCGGTGAACTGCTGCTGGGTCCAGCCCGCGACGTCTATCAGCAGCGCGCGCTTCCCCCCACGCGCCAGGCGCCCCTCCATCTGGCCGCACTCGGGCCGGATGCGGGCATGGTGGGCGCGGCGCTGATGGCGCACGAGGGCCTGGGCGCGTGAGCGGGCGGCTCATCGTGGTGGCCACGCCCATCGGCACGCTCGACGACCTCTCGCCGCGCGCCGCGCAGGCGCTGCGCGATGCCGACGTGGTGGCCTGCGAGGACACCCGGCGCACGGCCGTGCTGCTGCGCCACGCCGGGTCGGATGCGCCGATGGTGCCGGCGCACGAGCACAACGAGGCGCGACGGGCGGCTGACCTGGTGCGGCGCATGGGAGAAGGGGCGGTGGTGGCCCTCGTGAGCGATGCCGGCATGCCGGGCGTGAGCGATCCCGGGGCGCGGGTCGTGGCCGCTGCCGTGGACGCAGGCCTGCCGGTCACGGTCATCCCAGGTGCCGGCGCCGTGGAGACGGCGCTCGTGGCGTCGGGGCTGTCATCCGGCACCGGCTACGCCTTCGCCGGCTTCGCCCCGCGCAAGGCCGGTGAGCTGCGGGAGTTCGTGCGGGGCCTCGACCGGTGGGGCGAGCCCGTGGTGGTGTTCGAGGGTCCTCGTCGGGTGGGCGCCCTGCTGGCCGCCATCGCTGCGCATGATCCGGACCGGCCGGTGGCCGTGTGCCGGGAGCTCACGAAGGTGCACGAGGAGGTGCTGCGCGGCGGCGCTGCCGATCTGGCGGCGCGCGTCACCGGCCCGCTGAAGGGCGAGGTGGCGGTGGTGGTAGCGCCCCCGCCCGCCCCGCCCGCGCCCGACGAACATGCGCTGGCCGAGGCCATCGTGCCCATGCTCGATGCCGGCATGAGTCCGGCACGCGCCGCAGACGTGGTGGCGGCGCTCGGCGCCGCCCCGCGCAACGCCGCCTACCGCGCGGCGCTTGCCGCCGCGGCGATGCGCGACTCGGCGTAGGCGAGCGCCGCCGCCCGCGCGGCGGCGTCGGCGGGAAGCGCGGCGTCGGCCCGCGCGCGCCGGTCCGCATCCCCGCACACCACGGCACGGGCAAGCGCCTCGCCGTCGGGCAGCAGGGGGACAGTCAGTCCAGGTGGACAGTCGCGTGGATATGAATGTCCCCGTGAAGTGCCTGGCCCGGGGTCTGGACCGCTCAGGGTTCCACCGGGGCCGCTGACCGTGATTCCGCCCGAGAGGTCGATCGGGACTCCGGCCAGCAGGCCCTCCGACCGCAGGGACCGCCAGCCGCCTCCCTCGGCGAGCGCGGGCGGTGGCAGGCCGAGTGCCCGGGCCGCCCGCGCGGCGTCCTGCTCGCGCACCTCCACGTCGACATCGCGCGGGCGCACCGGGGCGCCGCGCAGCATGCGGGCCGCTCCGCCGGCGAGCAGCCAGTGCACCCCGGCGTCGTCGAGGCGCAGGGCCACGGCCCGCACCACCGCCAGCACCCGCGCGGGGGGTGGGGATGCCGCCGCTATGCTGCCTCCTCCGTGCCCGGCCGCTTCTTCATCACCACGCCCATCTATTACGTGAATGCGGAGCCCCACGTGGGGCACGCCTACACGACGATCATGGCCGACGTGATCGCCCGCCACCACCGCCAGCGGGGCGACGAGGTGTTCTTCCTCACCGGCACCGACGAGCACGGGGCCAAGATCGCCCGCGCCGCCGAGGATGCCGGTCGCACCCCCAAGGAGCATGCCGACGAGCTCTCCGGGCGCTTCCGCGAGATGGGGCGCGTGCTCGGCGCGAGCAACGACTTCTTCATCCGCACCACCGACGAGCAGCACAGGGCCGTGGTGCAGGATCTCATCGTGCGGATGCACGCGAAGGGCGACATCTACAAGGGATCGTACGGCGGCTGGTACTGCACCTCGTGCGAGGCCTTCTACAACGAGGGCGACCTCGCCGACGGGCGCACGTGCCCCACGCACCGCCGCGAGGTGGAGTGGATCGAGGAGGAGAACTGGTTCTTCCGGCTCTCGGCCTACCGGGATCGCCTGCTGGCCCACTACGACGCCGTGCCGGCGTTCGTGCGCCCGAAGTCGCGCATGAACGAGGCCCGCAGCATGGTGGAGATGGGGCTCGAGGACCTCTCGATGAGCCGCGCGCAGGTGGAGTGGGGGGTCACCGTGCCGTGGGACCCCGCGCACACGGTGTACGTGTGGGTGGATGCCCTCTTCAACTACTACACGGCCCTCACGTACGCCGATCCGGGCACCGACCTGGTCGACCGCCTCTGGCCGCCCACCCTGCAGCTGATGGCCAAGGACATCCTCAAGTTCCACGCGGTCATCTGGCCGTCGCTGCTCATGAGCGCCGACCTCGCACTTCCCGAGCGCCTGTTCGTGCACGGCTACGTGCTGAAGGGCGGCGAGCGCCTGTCAAAGACCACCGGCAACATCGTCGACCCGTTCCCGTACATCGAGCGCTACGGCCTCGACGCCCTGCGCTACTACCTCTGCCGTGAGATCCGTTTCGGCGACGACGGCACCTTCACGGACGAGGGCTTCCACCAGCGCTACACGACCGAGCTCGCCAACGACTTCGGCAACCTGCTCTCGCGCACCACGAAGATGATCGAGCGCTACCGCGACGGCGTGGTGCCCGCCGATCCGGGTGGCGACGTCGACCTGGCGAACGAGGCCCTGGCCGCCCGCGAACAGGTACTCGCGCACTTCGATCGCGACGACGTCACGGGTGCGGTGGAGGCCGCATGGGCCTGGGTGCGCCGCCTCAATCGACTGGTGGAGGAGCGCGAGCCATGGACGCTCGCCAAGGATGACGCTCGCGCCGGCGAGCTCGACCAGGCGCTGTTCAGCCTCGCGAACGGCCTGCGCATCGCGGCGATCATCTTGTGGCCGGTCATCCCGCAGTCGTGCGAGGCCGTGTTCTCGGCCCTCGGGGAGCCCCTCGACGGGGTGGTGCTCGCGGGCGCCGCGTGGGACGCCGGCACGCCGCGCGCGCGCGTGAGCCCTCCCGAGCCGCTGTTCCCGCGCATCGAGGTGGACGAGGTGACCGCGTAGTCGACTCGCATTGCCACCTGCCGTCGTGCGACGACCCCGTGCCCGACCTCATCGCGGCCGCGGCCGCGGCGGGGGTGGAGCGCGTGGTGACGATCGGCTGCGGCCGCGACCAGAGCGAGCAGGCGGTGGCCCTGGCCGACGCGCACCCCGAGGTGTATGCCGCCGTGGGGGTGCATCCTGTGGATGCCGGGCGCGGCAACTGGCGCGACTCCGACGTCGACTGGATACGCGACCTCGCCGCGCACGAGAAGGTGGTCGCCATCGGCGAGGCCGGGCTCGACTACTTCCACGAGCGCACCACGCCCGACGACCAGCCGCGGGCCTTCCGAGCGCAGGGCGAGCTCGCGGCCGACCTCGGCATGCCGCTGGTCATCCACACCCGCGACGCGGCCGACGACACCATGGTGATCCTGCGCGACCTCGGCCTCACCGACGTGGTGCTGCACTGCTTCTCGATCCCGGAGTACCTCGACGAGGCGCTCGAGCGCGGATGGACAATCAGCCTCGCGGGCCCCGTGACCTTCCCGAAGAACACCGTGCTGCGCGACGTGGTTCCGCGCATCCCTGCCGACAGGCTGATGGTGGAGACCGATGCGCCGTACCTGGCGCCCGTTCCGATGCGCGGCAAGCGCAACCAGCCGGCGTTCGTGGCGCACACGCTCGCGTGCGTGGCCGAGCTCCGCGGTGACGACGTGGCCACCCTCGATGCGGCCACCACTGCCACGGCGGCACGCGTGTTCGGATGGTGAGCGAGCCCCCCGAGCGCGTCGGCACCCAGCGCCTCATGGAGCGACATGGCATCAGGCCGGACACCGACCTGGGCCAGCACTTCCTGCTGGACGAGAACCTCGCCGACCTCGCCGTGCGCATGGCCGAGGTGGGCCCGGACGACGTGGTGCTCGAGATCGGGGCGGGGCTCGGCACGCTCACGGCCGCGCTGGGACGCGCGGCGCGCGTGGTGCACGCGCTCGAGGTGGACCAGCGCATGGCCGAGCCCCTGGCCGAGGCCACGATGGGCATCGACGGCGTGCGCATCCACTGGGGCGACTGCATGAAGGTCGACCTCGAGGCGCTCGACCCGCCGCCCACCCGCGTGGTGAGCAACCTGCCGTACCACGTGGCCACGCCCATCCTCATCGAGACCATCTGCCGCCTGCCCCTGGTGGCGCACTGGGCCCTGATGACCCAGCGCGAGGTGGCCGACCGCTGGCTGGCTGCCCCGGGGTCACGGCTCTACGGGGGGCCGTCGGTGGTGATCCAGCTCGCATGCGAGGCCTCCGGGCGGCGCGCCGTGGGCCGCGAGGTGTTCTCCCCGCGCCCCCGGGTGGACTCGGCGCTGGTGGGGCTGCGACGCGTCGCCCCGGCACCCGACTCCGCCACGCGGAGGATCGTGCGCGCGGCCTTCGCCGTGCGTCGCAAGACCCTCGTGAATGCGCTCGGCCAGGCAGGTGCCGACCGCGACGCCGTGAGGGCTGCGGTGGCCGACCTTGGCCTCGACGCCGCGGTGCGTCCGGAGCAGTTGGCGCCCGCCGACTACCCGCGCCTCGCCGCCGCCCTCGGCCGGGACGGCATTCGGCCATGAGCACCGGCGAGTCTGTCACGGTCGAGGCGCCGCCCAAGGTGAACCTGCGGCTGCTGGTGGGTGCCGTGCGCCGCGATGGCTACCACCCGCTCACCACCCTGATGGTGGCGCTGCAGGGCCCGGCGGATCGCGTGACCGTGGCCCGCGCCGACGCGCGCTGGGTCGCCTGCCCGGGCATCGAGGGCCCCGCCAACCTCGCGTGGGCGGCGCTCGACGCGCTGGAGGCGGAGGCCGGGGAGGCCCTGCCGCCACTCGCCGTGGACATCGGGAAGGTGCTGCCGGCGCAGGCGGGCATCGGCGGCGGCTCCAGCGACGCCGCCGCCACGCTCACGGCGGCCGATCGCCTGCTGGGCCTGGGCCTCGGCCCGGAGCGGCTCGAGCGCGCCGCAGCTGCCGTGGGGTCGGACGTGCCCTTCTTCATCCGGGGCGGCGCGCAGTGGGCTACCGGGCGCGGCGAGGTACTGCGCCCCGCCGATGCCCCACCATTCGAGTGCGTGATCGTCGCGCCGGGCTCCGGGCTCTCCACTGCGGCCGTGTACGCCGCCTTCGATGCGCTGCCGCCCCCGCCGCCCGACGACCAGCTGCCCGTGCCGCAGTCGGCCGCTGGCCTTGCGGCCTGGTGCCGCAACGACCTCTGGGCCGCCGCGCGGTCGCTCGATGCGTCACTCGAGGTCCTGCAGGCGGACCTCGAGGCGGTCGGCGCGGCGCCCGCGCTGCTGTGCGGTAGCGGATCGGCGATGTGCGCCATCGCTCCCGACGCCGACGCGGCGGACGGACTCGCCGCGCGCATCGCGGGCGCCCGGCCGGGCATGCAGGTGCTGCGCGCCGGGTTCCCCGGCGCCACGGCCCAGCCGGCCTAGCGGAAGCCCACGCCGGATCCGGCGCGGCGCTTGACGGCGGCGAGGTCGGGCGGGTTCAGGGCGATGAGCTCGGGCACCGTGACCACCTTGAAGCCCCGCTTCTTGATCCACGGCAGCAGGCGATTGAGCGCCCAGTAGGTCTGCCCGCGGTTCTCATGCATGAGGATGATGGCCCCGGGCTTGACGCCCGCCTTGCTGATCCTGAGGATCTCCTCGCGGTTCGCGCCGAGGGAGTCACGGCTGTCGGTGGACCACAGAACGTTCAGCACGCCCTTGCCCTTGAGCCACGCGTTGAGCGACAGGGTGGTCGATCCATACGGTGCCCGGAACAGCTGCACGCGGTCACCCGTGATGTTGCTCGAGGCGGTCATGCTGCGCGACACCTCGGAGATCTGGCGGGACACCGGCAGGTCGGGCAGGTAGAGGTGCGACCAGGTGTGATCGCCCACCGAGCCCTCCCGGCTCTCGCGACGCAGGGTGTCGCTCCATTGCGCGAATTTCTTGCCGTTCACGAAGAAGGTGGGCCGGAAGCCGTACTTCTTGAACTCGTCCATCACCTTGGCCGTATAGGGCCCGGGCCCATCGTCCATCGTGATGGCGATGTACTTGCCCTGGGTGCCCGCCTCGTAGATGGGCACGCCCAGCGCGGCCACGCGCGCCACGGCCTCCTGCTGCTCGGCCTCGGATGGCATGGCGGGCCCCTTCGCCAGGCCGGCCACCGGCAGGGCGAGGATGGTCGATGCGGTGGCAATGAGGACGGCGGTGCGACGCATTCGGGGTAGTGAAGCACGCGGTGCCGCCGGCACCGTGCCGACGCGCCCGGGTGCGACCGTCGCCGTGGCATTCGCTGTTACCCTCGGCGCGGTGTCGGAAATGCAGATCGTGATCGAAGAGGAACCCCCCCGCGAAGGGGCGAGATGGCACCGTGCCCTGGTGGGCAGGCGCCTGCTCCTGGCGATCCTGCTCGCGGCCGCCGAGGCGGTGCTCCTGCTCTTCTGGGGTCCCTCATTCCTGTGGGTGCTGCTCGGCGCCGTGATCGTGCTCGCCCTCTCGGTGGGCCTGCTCAGTCGCGTGCCAGCCGGTCTGGGGCGCGACGCCCTCATCATCGTCGGCGGGGCCCAGGCAATCGTGGTGGGCATCCCCCTGCTGCTCGGGCTCGGGGTGATCGTGGCGGTGATCATCGGCATCCTGCTCATCGCCGGGCTCGTATTCGTCGCGGTGGCCAAGCGCCGGTGATCGCCGTGCACGCAGCCCCGCCGCCGGCCATGATCGCGCCCGTTCGCGCGCGCGAGACCGCCCGCGAGTCGCAGACCCCGGTATTCGACCAGGACGTCCAGGCCCTCACCGGGCAGGCGTGGCTGCGCGCCATCCGCTGGACGCCCGCCAGCCGCATCTACAACAAGCCGCCGGTCGTGGCAGTGCTGGACACCGGCGTTGCCCCGCAGGCCGCCGGCCTCGTGAACCGCGTGGACACCACGCGCGCGAAGTCGTTTGCCTTCGCGGGCGGAGACCCGCTGGTGGACACCCAGGGCCACGGCACCGTGGTGGCCGGGATCATCGCCACCGTGGCGTCGGGTCCCGAGGTCAATCCGGGCGTGACGATCCTCCCCGTGCAGATCGCCGGCCCCACCGGGCAGACGTCGGCGCAGGCCGTGGCCGAGGGCATCTACTACGCCGTCAGCCAGCGGGTGCGGATCATCAACCTGAGCCTGCAGGGCTCATCGCGATCGAAGGTGGAACAGGACGCCATCAACGCCGCGGTGCGCGCGGGCATCCTCGTCGTGGCCGCCAGCGGCAACAGCGGCAAGGACACCTGCGGGGTGGTGGGCATCACCCAGTGCGAGTACCCGGGCGCATACCGCCACGTGCTGGCGGTCGGGGCCACCGACGAGGCCGGCAACGCCCTGCCCGAGAGCACGCGCGGCATGCATGTGGCCGTTGCAGCACCCGGTCGCGACATCGTGGTCGGCAGCGCGCGCGGCCCCGAGGGCGGCCAGCGCTTCGAGACCCGCAGCGGCACCTCGATGGCCGCCGCGGTGGTGACCGGCGTGGCGGCACGCCTGCTGGCCGCACGGCCGTCGCTCACGGCCGACCAACTCACCGAGATCATCATGTCCACCGCGCGCACCGCGGCGGGTGGCCTCGACCGCGCACGCGGGTCGGGCGTGGTCGACCTGCCCCGAGCGCTCGCCGCCAAGGCGCCCTGGCTCGACACCACCGAGCCCGACGACGATGCCCCGGGCGCCCGCAGCCTCAGGCCCCTCGTGCCCCGCGGCTATTCATATGGGCAGCGCAAGGGGCGGCTTCGCACCTGGGCCGACCTGCGTGACTACTCGGTCGTCTACATCAAGAAGGGCCAGCAGCTCACGGCCGAGGCCACGGTGCAGTCTGGCAACGATGTCGATCTCTACCTCTGGAGGCCTGGGACCCCGCTCTACCGGCAGGGCGCGAAGTTCGCGCGCAAGTGGCTGCTTGCCGGTGCGGTGAACAAGGGTCGGGCGGAGACCCTCACGTTCCGGGCGCCGCAGGAGGGCGAGTACCTGCTCGAGGTGCGCCTGGCGGGCGCCCAGCGCCTGGTGCGCCCTCGCTACCTCGTGACGGCCACCGTCACGAGGGACGGGGCCACCTCCGGCACCACCGGAGGCACCACCGGAACGTCCCCAGGGGGCGCTACGGGCTCGCGCGGCGGCGTCGCCGGCAGCGGGGGAACGGGCACCGCGACCGGCTGAGCGCTGCGTTTCGCGGTTGTTGCGGAAACCGCGTTCGGGCTGGAAGCGTCGGGAAAAACAGGCTTTCATAGCCCGATGGCCACCCTCGGCACCACCTCGCGCGACCTCTCGGATCCCGCGCTGTTCGTGAACCGCGAGTTCTCGTGGCTCGACTTCAACGCGCGCGTGCTGGCACTGGCAGCCGATGCCGCGCAGCCGCTGCTCGAGCGGTGTCGCTTCCTCTCGATCTTCTCAGGCAACCTCGACGAGTTCTTCATGGTGCGCGTGGCCAGCGTGATCGACGCCCTCGAGGCGGGTCGGGCGTCGTCCACGCCCGACCAGCTGCCGCGCGAGGAGGTGCTCAGGGGAATCCGTGAGCGCGTGCTCGAGCTCACGGCGCTGCAGGCGTCGATCTGGCGCGATGAGGTGCGCCCGGCCCTGGCCGACGAGGGCATCGTGGTCACGAACATCGACGACCTGCCCGAGGGGGCCCAGGACGACTTGCGCACGCGGTTCGAGCGCGAGGTGCAGCCGATGCTGATCCCCCTCGCGGTGGGCCCGGGCCTTCCGTTTCCGTACATCAGCAGCCTGTCGCTGAACCTCGGGCTGACCGTGCGCGACGCGCAGACCGGCGAGTCGCGCTTCGCCCGCGTGAAGGTGCCCCGCATGCTCCCGCGGTTCGTGCGGGCCGGCGAGCTGCTGGTGCCGGTGGAGCAGGTGATCGCCACGAACCTGAGCGAGGTGTTCCCGGGGATGGAGATCACCCGCCGGGTTCTCTTCCGCGTCACGCGCGACGCCGACTTCTCGATCTCCGATGAGGCTGATGACCTGCTGAATGCCGTCGAGCGCGAGCTGCGCCGCCGGCGCTTCGGCGGCCCCGTGCGCCTCGAGGTGGAGGCCCGCAGCAGCAGCACGCTGCTGGAGGAGATCAAGGAGGGCCTCGGCGTGACCGACGACGAGGTCTACCCGGTCTCGAGCATGCTCGACCTCACAGCCCTCTCGCAGGTGGCGGCCCTCGACCGCCCCGATCTCAAGTACGTGCCGTGGGAGCCCCGCGTGCCCGCGCGTCTCACGGGCGGCGGCGATGAGGGCGGCATGTTCACCGAGATCCGCCGCGGGGACATCCTCGTGCATCACCCGTACGACTCGTTCGAGGCCAGCGTCGCGCGCTTCGTGCAGGAGGCCGCCGACGATCCCGACGTGGTCACCATCGAGCAGACCCTCTACCGCACCAGCGGCGACACGCCCATCGTGCCCGCGCTCATCCGCGCGGCGGAGCGCGGCAAGGGAACCGTGTGCCTTGTCGAGCTGAAGGCACGCTTCGACGAGGAGCAGAACATCCGCTGGGCCAAGGCACTGGAGCGCGCCGGGGTGCATGTGGTCTACGGCCTTCCCGGCCTCAAGACGCACGCAAAGCTCTGCCTTGTGGTGCGCCGAGAGGGCAACCGCCTGAGGCGCTACGCGCACATCGGCACCGGCAACTACCACCCCACCACCGCGCGGCTCTACACGGACGTGGGGCTGTTCACCTGCCGCGAGGACGTCGTGGACGACGTCGCCGACCTCTTCAACTACCTCACGGGGTTCGCACGCCCGCCACGCTACCGGCAGTCGCTCGTTGCGCCGGAGCATCTTCGCGACGCCCTGGTCGAGGAGATCGACCGCGTCACCGCCCGGCATGAGCAGGGCCAGCCCGGCCACATCCGCATGAAGCTCAACTCGATGATCGACGGGCGCATCATCGAGGCGCTCTTCCGCGCCTCGTGTGCCGGGGTGCCCGTGGAGATCTGCGTGCGCGGCATCTGCGGGTTCCTGCCCGGCATTCCCGGCGTGAGCGAGAACATCCGCGTCGCGTCGGTGGTGGGGCGGTTCCTCGAGCACTCGCGCATCTTCGTGTTCAGCAGTGGCGACGAGCGCCGGGTGTTCACCGGATCGGCCGACCTCATGGCCCGCAATCTCGATGACCGCGTGGAGCTCGTGGCGCGGGTGGATGACGAGGTCGTGGCCGACGAGCTCGTATCGATCGTCGACGTGATGCTGGCCGACACCGCCAGCGCGTGGCGCCTGCACCCCGACCGCTCGTGGCAGCGGGTTGCCCCGGCCCCGGGCGAGGAGCCCTTTTCGAGCCAGCAGGCGCTGATGGACCGCGCGGCCCCGCGCCCCGAGGCAGCGCCCCGAAGCGACCGCTGACGGCCGCGCACGCGCTATCGTGCGCGACGTGAGCACTGAGAACGCAGAGACCACCGAGGCCCCGGACGGCGTCACCGCCGAGGCCGGGGGAGACGATGCCACCGGCGCCAACTGGTCGCCGGGAAGCCGCCCCACCTTCAACTCGCCAGCCGCCGACCTCAACCAATTGAGGAACGAGGCCAAGCGCATCGCCGATGCCGCTCCGGGGCAGCCGGTGCACAACAGCGTGCTGTCGCGCGCCCGCGCGCTGGCCGCCGCGCTCGAGCACGACCTGGGGCTGCCGCCGACCGCCGAGGGGCTCTCGTATGCCGACCTCGCGGTGCTGCTCTCGCAGAGCCGCTAGGCGCCCGCCCCGCACGGAGCCATGACCGCGTTCGGGCGCCTCTGGGGGCTCACGAAAGCGGTCACCGACCGTGTGATCCGGCACTCCCAGATGGCCCGGGCGAGCCAGTTCGCCTACGTGGCCTTCCTGGCCTCCATCCCGTTCGCCTTCGTGCTCATCTCGATCATCGGCCTGGTGGCGAGCCCGTCGGCCTACTCGGGGCTCATCGACAGGGCGCGCGGGACGATCCCCGATCAGCTGGCGGATTTCCTCGACGACCTGCTGCAGTCGGCATCGTCGAGTACCGGTCAGTCGATCATCTTCCTCGTGCTGGGTCTGCTCATCGGCCTCTGGCTCGCGGGCAACGTGGCCGGGTCCATCACCGACGGGCTCGATGACGCGTTCGAGCGTCCCCACCGCCCGTGGCTGCGCGGCAAGGCACGCGCCATCGTCACGGCGGTCATCACCGCGCTGGTGTTCGTGGTGGCCACGCTGCTGTCGGTCGTTGGCCCGCCCATTCTGCAGTGGGTGGCCGAGCAGCTCGGCGCAGGCGCGGCGACGCAGGTACTCGTGCAGGTGGGCGTGGCCGTCGCCGGCGCGGCGATCTTCTGGGGGTTCCTCGTGCTGCTGTACCGCTACGCCCCGAACGATGCCGCCGCTCACACCCGTCACGCGGTGCCCGGCGCCGTGGTGGGCGTGATCGGCTGGATCATCGTCGCGAGCCTCTTCCGGCTCTACGTGGATAACTTCGGGTCGTACAACCGCGTGTACGGCAGCCTCGGCGCCGTGGTGATCTTCCTGGTGTTCCTCTACCTCACCGGCCTGGCCATCCTCATCGGCGGTGAGACGTCCGCGCAACTCGCCGCCGCCGATGAGGATGATGGAGAGCCCGCCCCCGCCTGATCAGGCGCGCCTGCCCCCGGGGTATGTGCGGTCGAAGTAGTTCGTGACGGGCCAGTTGAGCATCCAGATGAGCGGCGAGAAGCCGCCGATGAGGGGCGCGAGTGGGATGGCCAGCACGAACACCACGGCGCGGCCGATGCCGTCCAGGCTGTGGTCGTCCACCGCCACCCACTGCAGCCAGGTCATCGCGAGGCTGCTGAGCGCCAGGAGGCCGGCGTAGACGGCCGTGGTGAGCACCGATGAGGGCTCATCGGAGAAGAACTCGAGCCCGAAGGGAAGGAGGCAGATGAGCGCGAGGAACACCATGTTCGCGGACACCACCCGACGCGACGCCTCCGGGCCCATCTTCGCGAAGACATCGTGGTGGCCGACCCAGAAGCTCACGATGACCGCGAAGGTGACCAGGAAGTAGAGGATCTGGGGGACGGTGTCCGACCAGAAGGCCTCGCCCAGCGTCTCGCCGCCGCTCGCGATCGGGGGCGTGATGCGCAGCACCATCAGCGTGATGGCCACGGCGAGCACGGCGTCCGAGAAGAACTCCAGCCGCTTGCTGCTGATGGGGATCATGGGAACGCTCACGGCATCACTCCTGGCAGCCGGGGCACCAGTACGTGGTGCGGTTGGCATCGCCCTGCCCGCATGAGCGTACCGGCGCCCCGCACCTGCGGCAGGGCCGCCCCCTGCGGCCGTACACCCACGTGCGCTCGCCCGGACGCGCGGTGCCGAGCGGGGGGCGGTAGGTGCGGATGCGCCCCCGGTCACGCACGCCGGTGGCCAGCAGCTCCGATCCGATGACCCCGATCGACTCCGCCTCCTCCCGGGTGAGGCTGCCCACCTGCCGCCAGGGGTCGACGCCCGCGAGGAAGAGCGTCTCGCTCTTGTAGACGTTGCCGATCCCGCTCATCACCCGCTGGTCCATCACCGCATCGCCCACCGGGCGCGTGGGCTCGATGGCGAGGAGGCGCAGGCCGATGGCTGCAGGGTCGGCGTCATCGGCCAGCAGGTCTGGCCCGAGCGCGTCGATGCGCGGCATGGGCTCGCCGGGCTCGAGCAGTGCGAGGTCCGGCCCGCGGTACTGCGCCACCACGGCCTCGGTGGTGCCGAGCGCCAGCCACAGGCCGCGCTGGGGGATGTCGGCGTCCGCTGCATAGGTGCGCCACACCCCGCCCATGCGCAGGTGCGAGTGCAGCACCCGTCCGCTGCGGAACCGGAACAGATGGTGCTTGCCACGCGCCTCCATGTGCTCGAGCACGTCTCCCATCAGGCGCTCGTCGATGCGCTGCGGAGCGAGTCGCGGCTCGGTCACCTCTACCCGCACCAGCGGGCTGCCCGCGATCGCCCGGGTGAGCACGATGGCGTTGCGGTGGCTCACCTGCCCCTCGGGCATTACTCGCCGGCCTCCATGCCCCGGTAGCCGGCCCGGAACCCCGCGCGCTCCAGGGCGGGGGCAGCGGCAGAGTCGGCCGCCGGCCCTCCGTCGATGCGCTCGATGCGCAGGCGCCGCGCGCGGTCGGCCATGGCCCACTGCGCCAGGGCGCGCAGGCCGGGCTCGAGGAACGGGTGGCCGGGATCCACGAGGGTGGTCATGGTGCGCCCGCCGCGCTCCACGTGGGCGATGGGAACGCCGTCGGCCAACACCACCTGCGCCCCGAACACTCGCGACGGCGAGCGCGCGCCCTCGCGCTTCGGCCACGGCAGGGCCGCGCCGTAGGGCTGGGCGGGGTCAGCAGCCCCGATGATGAGCACGTCGGGCTCGTCGCCCTCGAGGCGGTCCACGCGCAGGTCGCGCAGGCGGTCGATGGCACCGGGCAGCGCGAACTGCGCGCCGCCGAGCCCCTCCACGAAGTATCCGCGACGACAGAGGCCCAGGGTCTCCATCTGGCCGAGGTCCGGGTACACGGCGCTGAAGCCCCCGGGTATGCCCTCGCCCATCACTGCCCCGCGGGTGACGATGCCGTGGCGGTCGAGGAGGATCTCGGCCAGTGCCCTGCGCTGGTCGGCCACCGACGGGGCCCGCTCGAAGAGTGGTGCGGTGAGCGCCCAGCGCCCGCCCGTGAGCGCGGCGCGTCCCCCGCGCATGCGCGCCGAGCGGCCCCAGGCGCGCCCGCGTGGCGCACGGGCCGACGCCGCGCGCTGGGTGCCCCGGGGCCCTGAGCGCAGGGGCGTCCAGAGATCGTTGGTCACCTCGCCGGCCCACACGAGCGCCCACAGCGACGCCACGGCCTCCTCGCGCGGCACATCGGCGATGTCGATGAGGTCGTCGAGGAACTGCGCACCCATGGCCAGCGCGCTCCGCATGTGGTCGGCGGCGTCGCCCTCCGGCGTGGCATCCGCCGATGGCGGGCCGAATACCGCGGCGTCCTCTCGCAGGTAGATGGCCACCCGACCGCCGCCCCCCGACCCGAGCGATCCGGCGCCCACCCAGGTGATCTCGCCCGCCGCGGCCAGCTGGTCGAGCCATGCCGGCGAGTACGAGCCGAGGCGCCGCGGGAATGTCTCGCCCTCCCACTGGGCGGCTGGCAGCGCGATTCCCTGCAGGCCCGAGATGACGTCGCGCAGGGCGTCGGGCCCCGGCGGGGAGTCCGGCCGGTCGATGCGCTGCCACTGGGGAAGGAAACGCGCCAGCACCTCCGGGTCGGTGGGCTCCACCTCGCGACGCAGGCGCGCCATGCTCATGCGGCGCAGGCGGCGGAGCACCTCGGGATCGCACCACTCCTCGCCGCTCCCGCCGGGGCGCATCTGGCCGCGCACCAGGCTGCCCTCTGCCTCCATCAGCCTGAGCGTCTGCTCCACGAGCGATGGCGAGGCGCCCAGGCGATTGGCGGCGTCGGCGGCGCGGAAGGGGCCGTGGGTGCGCGCGTAGCGGGCCAGAAGGCCCTCGAGCGCCCGCGGTGCGGGCTCGAGGAAGGCATCGGGCAGCCCTGCTGGGGGCATCACCCCCAGGCCGTCGCGGTAGCGGCCGGCATCCTCGGCGGCGATGAGGCGGTCCTCACCGGCCACGCGCGCCCTCGCTGCGCGGCGCTCGCGCTCGAGCTGATCGAGCAGCGCGGGCAGTGCCTCGGCCTGCTCCACGCGCCGCCCGATCTCGTCCTCCGAGAGGTCCCCGAGGCGGCGAAGCAGGTCGTGCACGCCATCGGCGCCGCGCGCCGCGCGCTCGGGGTTGAGGCCCTGCAGGTCGGCCTCGAGGTCGTCGAGGGCGTCGGGGTCGATGAGCTCGCGCAGCTCGTCCTGGCCCAGCAGCTCGCGAAGCAGGTCGCGGTCGAGCGCCAGGGCCTGCGCCCGGCGCTCGGCGGCCGGGGTGTCGTCGTCGTACATGTACGACGCCACGTACTCGAACAGCAGGGCCCCGGCGAAGGGCGAGGCCGAGTCGGTCTCCACCTCGGTAACCGCCACCTCGCGCGACGCGATGCGCCCGAGAAGATCGCGCAGTGCCGGCATGTCGAACCAGTCGTTGAGGCACTCGCGGTAGGTCTCGAGGATCACCGGGAACGACCCGAACCGGCGCGCAACCTCGAGCAGCGACGACGCCTTGAGGCGCTGCTGCCACAGCGGGGTGCGCCGGCCGGGGTGCCGGCGGGGGATGAGCAGCGCGCGCGAGGCGTTCTCTCGGAAGCGCGACCCGAACAGCGCCGTGCCGCCGAGCTCGCCGAGGATGAGGTCCTCCACGTCCGCGGCATCCGGCAGCAGCACGTCGGTGGGGGGCAGCGTGTCGCCGTCCACCACGTGGCAGGCGATGCCGTCGTCGCTCCAGATCACGTGCGGGTCGGTGCCCGTGGCCTCGCGCAGGCGGGCCTGTATGGCGAGGGCCCACGGGGCGTGCACGCGGGCGCCGAAGGGGGAGAGCACGCACAGGCGCCAGTCGCCGATCTCGTCGCGAAACCGCTCCACCACGATGCCGATGTCGCTGGGCACGGTGCCGGTGGCCTCCACCTGGTCGCGCACGTACTGGATGAGGTTCGCGGCCGCGCGGTCGTCGAACCTGCTGTCGGCCTTGAGGCGCTCCGTTGCCTCGGCGGGGTCGGCGGCGGCGATGTCGCGGGCCATGCGGCCCACGGCGGCGCCGAGCTCATAGGGCCGCCCCACGCCCTCGCCGCGCCAGAACGGCACCGCGCCGGGGGCTCCCGGCGCGGGGGAGACCAGCACGCGGTCGCGGGTGATCTGCTCGATCCGCCAGGTCGAGGCACCGAGCATGAACGCCTGGCCTGCACGGGCCTCGTACACCATCTCCTCGTCGAGCTCGCCGACGCGCGTGCGACCGTCCGCGAGGAACACGCCGAAGAGGCCCCGGTCGGGGATGGTGCCGGCGTTCTCCACGGCCAGGCGCCGCACGCCGTCGCGGCCGCGCAGGGTGCCCTCGGCGCGATCCCACACCACGCGCGGCTTGAGCTCGGCGAACTCGTCCGACGGGTAGCGGCCGGCGAGCATGTCCAGCACGCCCTCCAGCTGGTCGCGTGAGAGGTCGGCGAACGGGTAGCTGCGGCGGGCCGTCGCCAGCACGTCGTCAACGGCCATCGGCTCGTCGCCCGAGACCATTGCCACCACCTGCTGGGCGAGCACGTCGAGCGGAAGGCGCGGCACGTGGGTCTCCTCGATGGCGCCCTCGCGCATGCGCTCCACCACGGCCGCGCACTCGAGCAGGTCGCCGCGGTACTTCGGGAAGATCCTCCCGCTGCTCGGCACGTCGATGCGGTGCCCCGCGCGGCCCACGCGCTGGATGCCACGCGCCACGCTTCGGGGGCTCTCCACCTGGATCACCAGGTCCACCGCGCCCATGTCCACGCCGAGCTCGAGGCTGCTGGTGGCCACGAGCGCGGGGATGCGCCCGGCCTTGAGGTCTTCCTCGATGATCGTGCGCTGCTCGCGGGCCAGCGAACCGTGGTGCGCGCGCGCCACCTCCTCCTCGGCCAGCTCGTTCAGGCGCAGTGCCAGCCGCTCGGCCGAGCGGCGGTTGTTCACGAAGATCAGGGTGCTGCGGTGGGCCTTCACCAGCTCGAGCAGCGCCGGGTACATCGCGGGCCAGATCGAGCGCCGGGTGGATCCGCCGCCGATGACGTCGAGCAGGTCCTGCCCGCCGCCGTCCTCGGGGCCACGACCGGGCTCGGCCATGTCGCGCATGTCGTCCACCGGGACGATCACCTCGAGGTCGAGCTCCTTCACGCGACCGGCGTCCACCAGGCTCACGGGCCGCGGCGCGCCCTCGTCGTCCTGGCCGCCGAGGAACCGCGCGATCTCGCTGAGGGGCCGCTGCGTGGCGCTCAGCCCGATGCGCTGGATGGGCTGCTCCGCAACCTGCTCGAGCCGCTCCATCGACAGCGCGAGGTGGCTCCCGCGCTTGGTGCCGGCCATCGCGTGGATCTCATCCACGATCACCCCGGTGACCCCGCGCAGGATCTCCTCGCCCTTGCTGGTGAGCAGCAGGTAGAGGCTCTCGGGCGTGGTGATGAGGATGTCCGGCGGGTTGCGCAGCATGCGCTGCCGCTCGGCCTGCGGCGTATCGCCGGTGCGCACCCCCACCGTGATCTCAGGCGGCTCAAGGCCGATGCGCCGGGCCGACTCCGCGATGCCCGCGAGCGGCCCGCGCAGGTTGCGCTCGACGTCGTAGTTGAGGGCCTTGAGGGGTGAGATGTAGAGGATGCGACCGGCCTCGGTGACGGTCGCGGGCGCCTCCCGCTGACTGTCACCCGCGAGGCGTGCGGACGCGATCTGGTTGAGCCCCCACAGGAACGCCGCCAGGGTCTTCCCAGACCCGGTGGGCGCCACGATGAGCGTGTGCTCGCCCGCGGCGATATGCGGCCATCCCAGCACCTGCGGGGGCGTTGGCCCCTCGAAGGCGCGCGCGAACCAGTCGGCCACCGCGGGGTGGAATGGGGCGAGCACATCCGGGGCGGGTGCCGTGGTCACGCGAGAACGCTATCGCCGCGCGCGGAGGGACGGTGCCCGAGCGGTGATGGTCACCCGGCGGCAGGGGTGACTGTCACCGGGTGTCGCCGACTACACTCGTCCGCGTGGGTTCCGACGTCCTCACGCCGCCTGCGGAGAAGATTCGCAGCACCGGCTCAGGGGCCGGCCTGGGAAGGCCGGTCTCGGTGATCGTGATGAACGACAGCCACAACACCTTCGAGGGCGTCGCGACGATCCTGTCGCAGTTCGTTCCCGGGGTGGACTACGCCAAGGGGATGAAGTTCGCGAACACCATCCACAACTCGGGGCAGGCCACCGTGTGGAGGGGTGATCATGAGCGCGCGGAACTCATCTGGGATCAGTTGAAGGGGGCGGGGCTCACCATGGCGCCGCTCACCGACGGATAGGAGAGGGGCCGGATGGCCGAGGAGACACGCGAACCCACCTGGTACGACCAGGCAACGGCCGCGCAGCAGGCGCAGGCGCAGGAACTCGAGCAGGTCACGCAGAAGGCGCTGCTGAGCCGGGTGATGTTCCTCGTGGCCGTGACCTGCGCGTTCACTGCCGCAGGTGCCTTCATCGCGAAGGACTTCAGCGGCGGCGCGATGATCGCGTGCTGGATCGGCGCATTCGCGCTCATTCTGGCCAGCGGCTTCATCAAGAAGCAGAGCGGCCCGCTCGGCATGACGCTCCTGTTCGTCGTCGGCCTGCTGCTCGGAATGGCCGTCGGCCCGGCCCTCCAGGTGTACGTCTCCGTGAATGGTGCGCAGGTGCTCTGGCAGGCCGCGGGTGCCACCGCGCTGTTCATCGCGGCGTTTGGCGCGTGGGGCTACGCCACCCGGCGCGACCTGGCCCCCTACGTGCGTTTCTTCTTCTGGGCGCTCATCGGCCTGATCGTGTTCGGGATCGTGATGATCTTCGTGCAGATCCCCTCTGGCTACCTGATCTGGTCGATCCTCGGCCTGGCGATCTTCGCCTTCTGGACCGCCTTCGACTTCCAGCGCCTGCGCAGGTCGAGCACCGGCAACGTGGCGGTGCCGATCGCGCTCGGGATCTTCCTCGACATCTTCAACGTCTTCCTGTTCTTCCTGCAGATCTTCGGCGGGGGCGGCAGGTAGGCACATGACCGGCTCGGACGCCCTGCTCGACGCGCTCGTCGCGCAGGGCGTCGAGGTCATATTCGGGAACCCGGGCAGCACCGAGCTCCCCCTCATGGATTCGCTCGCCGCCCCCGGGCGGCCGCGGTTCGTGCTGGGGCTCACCGAGCCCGTGGTCATGGGCATGGCCGATGGCTACGCGCAGGCCTCCGGACGCCTCGGCGTGGCGCTCGTGCACGTGCAGCCCGGCATGGCCAACGCCATGAGCGGCGTGCTGAACGCCCACCGCGCCCGCGTGCCGCTGCTGGTCATCGTGGGGCAGCAGGTCTCCTCGATGCTGTCCGGCGCGCCTTTCCTGGGAGGCGAGATCGTGGAGATGGCGCGGCCGCTTGCGCGCTATGCCGAGGAGGTCTCCGAGCCCGCATTGCTCGGGCCGATGCTCCGCGACGCCGTGGAAGCCGCCTTCGGCCCACCCGCCGGGCCCGCGGTGCTGAGCATCCCGCTGGAGACCCAGGCCGGGCCCTCCGCGGCCCTGCCGCCCCTTCCGGCAGGCATGCGCCGGCTCGACCCGCCCGACGGCGCCGATCTCGCGCGCGCTGCGGCGCTACTGGCTGGTGCGGCGGCGCCGGTGATCCTCGCCGGCGACGGCGTGGCGCATGGAGATGCGCATGGCGAACTGTCGGACCTCGCCGAGCGGCTCGGGGCTCCGGTGATGGGCGAGCCGTTCGCCGCCCGGATGCCCCTGGACACCGACGACCCCGCGTGGGCGGGTCCCATGCCCCGGGCCGCCGCGCCGATCCGCGAGGCCCTGTCGAGCCATGACGTCGTGCTCGCCGTCGGCATGCCGGTGTTTCGGCTGTTCGGGTGGAGCCCCGGGTCGCCGATGCCCGATGGCGCACGGCTCATCCACGTGGATGTCGACCCTGCGGAGATCGGGCGCATGATCACCCCCGAGGTGGGAATGGTCGCCGAGCCCGCTGACGCCCTGCGCGGCATCGCCGCCCTGCTCGGCGATGGCGATGGCAACCGCGCCGGTCCTGCGGGGAGCAGCACCCATGCCGCGGCCGTGCGCCGGGCCACGCTGGCCACCACGCATGAGGCGTCGCGTGCCAGCGCCCGCGCCGAACTGCACGCGCGCGCCGATGGGGCGGAGGTCATCACCCCGGCAGCGCTCTCGGCCGCCCTCGGCGAAGGCGTAGCGCTCGCCGACCTGGTGGTGGATGAGGGCATCACGTCCACCCGCGACCTGCGCGTGGCGCTCGGCGATCGCGACGTGGGCTCATGCATGTGGCACCGGGGCAGCGCGCTGGGCTGGGGGCTTCCGGCCGCGGTGGGGGCGGCTGTCGCCGACCCCACCCGCAGAGTGGTCTGCGCCCAGGGCGACGGTTCGCTCATGTTCGGCGTCCATGCGCTCTGGACTGCCGCGCACCAGGGTTGCCGCGTGGCCCTCGTGGTGGCCGACAACTCCGGGTACGAGATCCTGCGCGCCGGGATGGAGGGGCTCACCGGCGTGCCGCAGGGTGGCTGGCCGGGGCTCGCGGTGACTGACCCGCCACTCGACATCGCGGCGATCTGTCGGGGCTTCGGGGCCGATGCCGATACGGTGGCCGACCCTGCCGACCTGCCATCTGCGATTGCAGACCTGCTGGCCCGGGCCGAGCACGGGCCCGCGGTGCTGGTGGCGCGCGTGGAGGGCCTCACGCCCGCGGTGGGCGGCCCGCTGGACGGCGCGCTGGCCTAGGGCGGCGTGATGGCGCCGCTCGGTGAGATCCTGGCGGCGGACTTCCCGAAGTCGGCGCGCGAGAGCGCCGCGACGTCACGGATGCTCGATCCGCCCGGCGAGGGAACTCCATCGCCCGAGAGGCGCACCGGCGCGAGGGATCCCGACTCGAAGCGCCCGTCGGGCGCCATGGTCACCTTCAGCACGCCGCTCTGGCCGGAATATGACGCCGTGCCGAACACCTTGTAGCCCAGGAAGTTGCCGAGGCTGTAGGCGATCAGGCGGCCGCCCCGGAACTCCATGCCGCGCATCACGTGCGGGCCGTGGCCGATGACCAGATCGGCGCCGGCGTCCACAAGGCCGCGGGCGAGGCGCCGGGTCTCGCCGCGGGGCTCGCCCAGATAGGTCTCCGCGCCCTGCGGCACGTTGCGGTACGGGGTGCCCTCGGCGCCGCCATGGAAGCTCGCGATCACGATCGGGGCGACGCCGGCGGCCCTGCGCACCAGCCTCTGCGCACCCGGGATGTCGAGGGAGTTCTGGCTCCACGCGTACGGTGCGAGGCCCACCACGGCCACCTTGGTGCCGTTGGGGAGCGTCTGCACGGCGATCTCACCGGGCCTGCCGGTGTGCAGGATGCCCACGGCATCGAGCGCGCGCACCGTGGAGCGGATACCCGCGGGCCCCCAGTCGTTCGAGTGGTTGTTGGCGATGCTCATCACCGTGAAGCCCGCGTTCTTGAGGTTGCGGGCGTACGACGGAGGGCTCGCGAAGGCGTAGCAACTGCCGCTGCCGCTGCCGCTGCCGCTGCCGCCGCTGCCGCACTTGGCGCTGGGCCCCGTAGCCAGCGCGGATTCGAGGTTGCCGAACACCACGTCGCCCTTGAGCAGGGGCCTGACGGCGTTGAACAGGGTGGACCCACCGGCGGGGGGGAGGCCGAACTCCGGCGTGCCCATCACGGTGTCGCCCACGGCGGCCACCGACACGCTCGAGGCCCCCGGCGCTGCTGTGCCCTGCGTGGTCGACGGCCCGCTGGTGGCTGCCACCTGCTGTTCTGCCTGGCTGCCGCCCGGGGCGTCGGCGGCACGCGCCGCATCTGCCGACGGCGCGCCCGCGCCGGATGCGGCGGTGCCCTCGGCCTTGGCGGTGGTGACCGTGGGGTTGGAGCCGTTGCCGGAGGCCACCACGGCCGCGAGTCCGCCCACGGCCACCACGCACAGGAGGGCCAGCACGCGGTCCTGCTTCGCGCGCGTGGACGTGGGGCGGCGGCGCTGCGCAGGCCGGCGGCGGGACGGGGACGTCATCGCATCGAACTTAGCCGCGCGGGCCGGTCATCCTGCCCCACCCGGTCATGGCGCCGGCCGCCGGGCGCCGGCCGCGGTGCTCTCGCCGGCGCCCAGCAGCGCCTGCACCAGCGCCTGCTCGGCCTCCTCGCGGGTGACGCCCGGCGCCAGCTCGGCCACCCCGGCCGTGCGCGCTGCCAGGTCGTCGGCTGCGCCTGCGGGCGCGCCCGCTGCTCGGGCAAGCCGCGCGGCGTCGAGGCGCATTGGCACGCCCACCTGGATGATCGCGCCGGCGGTACGCCGCACCTGCGAGAGCCCCAGCACCTTGCGATCACCCGCGACGGCCTCCCATGGCGACAGGCCGCCGAAGCACATCGCGCCTGCAGCGCCACGTGACCACGCACGCGCCTCGTCTGGTCTCAGGGCGCGCACATCGGGGATGCCCAGGCCCGCAAGCGACGTGGCCACTGCCTCGCCCACCCAGCGGTAGGCCTCCACCACGTCTACCGGCAGCAGCGGGTGGCCCGTGGGGAGGATGACGTCGATCGCGATGAGGTCGTCGTCCCACAGCACGGGCCCACCGCCGGACGGGCGCAGCACCACCGCGAGCCCCTCGCCGGCCGCCGACCCGGGGTCGACGTCGGCACGCTGGGCTCGGCCCACCGTGATGGCGCCCGGCGCGACGCGGTGCACCACCAGCACGGGCCCCACGGCGGAGGCGCCGGCCAGCAGGCCCTCCGACAGCGCCAGCGCATCGGGTACCGGCTGCGGGTCCGGTCGCTCCACCCGCCATGCCGCGGGCGGCGCGGGCACTGCTACGAGAGGTAGGGCGCCACGCCCTCGCCCTGCTGGGCGGCGTCCATCACCATCTCGCTGATGGTGGGATGCGCGTGGATGATCTCGCCGAGGTCGCGCATGGTGTAGCCGTCGCTGATGGCGACGCCCACCTCATGGATCATCTCGACGGCGTGCGCGCCCATGATCGTGGCGCCGAGCAGCAGGTCGGTGTCGGCGTCGGCCACGAGCTGCGCGAAGCCGTCGGGCTCCCCCTCGCCCAGTGCCTTGCCGGATCCGGCGAAGCGCGCCTGGCCGATCTTCACCGCGATGCCCTCCTCGGCGGCGGTGTCGCGGTTGAGGCCCACCGTGGCGATCTCGGGGTGGGTGTAGATGCAGGCGGGGACAACCGTGCGATCCATCGGCACCATGTGCGGGCCGAGGATGTTCTCGGCGGCGCGGGCGCCCTCGGCCGACGCCAGGTGCGCCAGCTGCAGGCCCCCGATGCAGTCGCCCACGGCCCAGGCCCTCGGGTTGGCCGTGCGCAGGAATTCATCCACCACCACGTGCCCGCGCTCGGTCACCTCGATGCCGGCATCCTCGAGCCCGATGCCGCGGGTCTGGCTCTGGCGGCCGATCGACACAAGCAGCTTCTCGGCCGAGAGCTCGGTGCCGTCATCGAGCCGGATCGTGATTCCATCGTCGGAGTAGGAGAGGACCTCCTCCAGGCGGCGGCCCAGATGGATCTCGGCACCGTCCTTCTCGAGCGTCTTCTGGAACTGCTTGGCCGTGCGGGAGTCGACGCCCAGCAGGATGCGGTCGAGCATCTCGACCATGGTGATCTTCACGCCGAGCGGCTGGAAGAGGCTGGCGAACTCACAGCCGATCACCCCGGCACCCAGCACGATCATGCTCTCGGGCACCTCGGGCATCACCAGCACATCGTTGGAGGTGAGCACCGCCGGGTGGTCCATGTCGATGCCGGGGAGGCCGGCGGGCTCGGTGCCCACGGCCACGATGAGGTGGTCGTATGCGTAGCGGGTTCCCTCCACCACCACGGCGTCGCCGTCCACCACGCCCTGGCCGCGCACCACGGTGACGCCCTTGCGCTCGCAGGCGCCCTCCACGCCCCCGCGCATGCGCAAGACGATGTCGTCCTTGCGGGCCATCATCGCGGCGAAGTCGTAACCCACCTCGCCCACGAGGATCCCGAACTCCTTGGCCTCGCGGATCTTCCTCAGCAGGTCGCTCGCCGCAAGCAGCGCCTTGGTGGGGATGCAGCCCCAGTTGAGGCAGGTACCGCCGAGCTCGGCGCGCTCCACCAGCACCACCTGCGCACCCATCTGTGCTGCGCGGAGCGCCGCGACGTCACCGCCGGGCCCCCCGCCCAGCACCACCACTCGCGGGCTTTCGCTCATCCGAAGGTCATCTCCCTGCCCGCGAGGGCATCTTCGAGCACGCGCGCCTGCTCGAGCTGGTGGGTCTGCGGGTAGCCCTCGCTCACCGACGCGCGGGCCGGCCGGCCGATGTACTCGAACGACTCGATGGGCAGCAGGCGCTCGATGCGGCGCGTCACGAATGACCAGGCCCCCATGTTGCGCGGCTCCTCCTGCACCCACTGCACGGTCTCGAGGTTCGGATAGCTCTCGAAGAGCGCGAGGATCTCCTCGCGGGGGAACGGGTAGAGCTGCTCGATGCGCCCGATCGCGAGCTCAGGATGCTTCTCGCGGTCGGGGTGGCCGTCGATCTCGTGGAAGATCTTGCCGGTGCACAGCAGCAGGCGGGTCACCGCCGCGGGGTCGGTCACGCGCGGGTCGGCGAGCACGGGCTCGAAGCGGCCCTTGGTGAGGTCGTCGAGACTGCTCGATGCGGCCTTCGCGCGCAGCAGGCTCTTGGGCGTGAACACCACGAGCGGGCGGATCTCGTCGAGCAGGCCCTGGCGGCGCAGGAGGTGGAAGTAGTTCGCCGCGGTGGAGCAGTTGGCAATGCGCAGGTTTCCCTCGGCCGCCAGGCGCAGGAAGCGCTCGGGGCGGCCCGAGGAGTGCTCCGGGCCGTTGCCCTCGTAGCCGTGCGGCAGCAGCAGGGTGAGCCGCGAGCGCACGCCCCACTTGGCCTCGCCGGCGGCCAGGAACTGGTCGACCATGATCTGCGCCCCATTGGCGAAGTCGCCGTACTGGGCCTCCCAGAGCACCAGGGCCTCGCGGGCGGTGGTGGAGTAGCCGTACTCGAAGCCCACGCAGGCGGCCTCGGACAGCGGGCTGTTGTGAAGCTCGAATGACGCCTTCGCGCGCAGGAGGTGCTGCATCGGCACGTACACCTCGCCCTTGCGGGGCTCGTACGACGACTCATCGGCGGTGTGGTGCAGCTCGAGATGTCGCTGGGTGAACGTGCCACGCGCGACGTCCTGCCCCGTGAGGCGGATCGGCACGCCCTCGGTGAGCAGCGACGCGAAGGCCAGCGCCTCGGCGTGCGACCACGTGATGCCGCCGTCCTCGCCCAGCGCGGCGCGGCGGCGCTCGAGCTGCGGCGTGAGCTTGGCGTGCACCGGGAAGCCATCAGGCGGCAGGTGCAACTGCTCGTTGAGGCTGCGCAGCGTCGAGGCGCTCACGCGGGTCTTCACCACCTGCGTCTTGGCGCGCCGGCGCTTGTCGCGGGAGCTCTCCTGATCGGACCCCTGCTCCAGGCCCGACTGCACGCGCTTGTGCGCGGACGACATGCGGTCCTCTGCAGCCGCGACCATGGCGGCGTAGTCATCCTCGGTGATGACGCGGTCCTCGATGAGGCGGTCGGCGAAGATGCGCGCCACCGTGGGGTGCTCCTTGATGGTGCGCGCCATCACCGGCTGGGTGTACGCCGGCTCGTCGAGCTCGTTGTGGCCCAGGCGGCGGTAGCCGATGAGGTCGATGAGCACGTCGTGGGCGAAGCGGTCGCGGAACTGCACGGCCAGGTTCACGGCGGCGATGCAGGCATCCATGTCGTCGGCGTTCACGTGCACGATGGGCATGTCGAAGCCCTTGGCCATGTCGCTGGCGTAGCGCGTGGAGCGGCTGTCCTCGGGGTCGGTGGTGAAGCCCACCTGGTTGTTGACGATCACGTGGATCGTGCCGCCCGTGGAGTACCCCACCAGTCCCTGCAGGTTGAGTGTCTCGGCCACCACGCCCTGACCCGGGAAGGCCGCGTCGCCGTGTACCAGCAGCGCCACCGCGCGGTTGGGGTCGTGCTCGGCGATCGGGTTCGCCCGGATGGTCTGCTTGGCGCGCACGCCGCCCTCGGCAACGGCGTTCACCTGCTCGAGGTGGCTCGGGTTGGCGGCCAGGTGCACCTGCACTGACCGACCCGACCGCGCCTTGAAGGTGCCCTCTGCACCCAGGTGGTACTTCACGTCACCGGCCGCCGCGTACGGCTCGCCGTCGGCGTGCTCGTCGTCGTCCTCGTGCTCCATCTGGCCTTCGAACTCGGCCAGGATCGACTCGGGCGGCCGACCCACGGTGTGCATGATGCTCGCGAGGCGTCCTCGGTGGGCCATGCCGATGTGCACCTCGGGCACGCCGGCCTCGGCGAGCCGCTGGATGGCCTCGTCCATCATCGGGATGAGGGCGTCGCAGCCCTCGAGCGAGAAGGTCTTCTGGCCCAGGTACGTGCGGCGCAGGAACCGCTCGAACACCTCCACCGACACGAGGCGCTCGAGCAGGGCCTGTCGCTCGTCGCGTGGCAGCCGCGTGCGCACCTGCCCCGACTCGATGAACTCTCGCAGCCACTGGCGCTGGTCGTGGTCGGAGATGTGCTCGATCTCGTAGGCAAGCGTGCCGCAGTAAGTGTCCTTGAGGGCCGGGAAGGCCTCGGCG
>Ga0222714_10000315_pt1 | contig 57850 bp, 48 predicted proteins | sample C33_3DmetaG_FD_165048 | JGI IMG/M metagenome (GOLD analysis project Ga0222714, IMG submission 165048) | Estuarine water microbial communities from San Francisco Bay, California, United States - C33_3D | ecosystem: Environmental > Aquatic > Marine > Unclassified | place: USA: California... | reverse complement strand
GATTTTTTGGGAAGAGAAGCCACCGAATTGGAGCGCAATGAATGGGTGAATTTGCTCAAAAAGAATGGGCTGGCCTACAAAACCCGGGATTCCTTGATTCAAATTTTGCAGTGGGACAGCGCATTTAGACCCGGTGATTCTTCGTATCGGCATGCATATAGTCAACGCCTGTATGATGTTTCCAAAGCCCGCTTTTTGGAAGGAGCATCGGACCCAGATATCAAACAATTTGTTGGGAATTTGGAATTTGCTATAAAAATTGCTCGCCTTGAAGGAGATTCGATTCGGGTATATGCGGCCCAAGATGCTAAAGCGAAGTTCAACAATGTCTTGATCAGTCGACAGCGGTATCGTTTGCATGAAATTGGATATTCCCAAATGGTCGCTTGCATGATCAACAATCCCATTTACGACGGAATCAACATGAATTCATTCAACTACGTCATCGCCTCTTTTGACGATGTGTTGAGGCGAAATCCGACGCAAGATGAATTTACAAGGGCCTATCAAATCATTGAAAAAAACGAGCCTCAGGAAATCTTTGGCGTTTGGGCGGCTAACAAGAACGAATACGCACAAGCATTGACCGAAACAGATGGTTTTTTTGAGGCCCAAATACGCTGGGCGTTCTACCTGTTGGTCCAAAGAGAACCCTTGACCCATGAGGTCAATCAACACTTGCAGTCTTATTTGGCGAATCAGCACATAGAAGATGTGCAGCGCAGCATTGCTACCACCGATGAATATGCTCAGTTTTAAAACCAGGGTCCTCTCCTTCTGTTTTCTTCTGGCTCTCGGTAGCTGCAAGCGTGAGACCCACGTGACTTTTGGGGTTGAAGAAAAGGGCTTATACGAAGACAAGGCTCTCAAAACCAAGAACAAGAACGAGGCCGTATACATTTCGGTTTTGTATACCAATTTGTACCAAACTCCCATTTCTCCGAGTCAGCTCTATAAAACCCAGGCCGTCATTTATTCGATTGGAGATCGAAATGTGGCCAATGAGATGGTATTGAGCAATTATTTCAACACCCAGGGCCTGAACATTCCAACGAATTCGGCCATGAGAGCTGACGTGGAGGCCTTTGTTGTTGATTCATATAAGCGATTTTTCTTGCGCTATCCCAGCGAGGGTGAAAAAACCTGGATGATCCAGTACATCAACCGAAACGATCAGCTTTCAGTCGAAATGATTTACACCGGCTTTGCCGCTAGTGACGAATACCAATACTATTGACGTTCATGAGAAGAAGAGATTTTATCACCAAGAGTGCTGCTCTAGCAGGTGCAGGTATAGTGGCTCCTACCATTTTGAAAACAGGAACGGCTTTCGCCAGAGGTGGGAATGCCAAGGCAGAGCACGTCGTTCTCTTGATGTTTGCTGGAGGGGTTCGGCAACAAGAAAGTGTGCTGCAGCGTTATCTGGAAGACAGCCAAGGGGTGGCCGGTGCCGCGGGTAATATCATGCCCAATTTGTTCAACGGCGCTGCCCCTGACCGCAAGATTGTATACGGTACTTCTTTGCCTGGATTGCCTCCTGGAAGTGAGCCCATTCCCCGTCTATTGAGCAAAACCATCGAAAGCAGCGGCATGTTGTTTCGGGAGGTTCAGGCCCAAAGTGCCGGTCATTATGTAGGGCTCAATACCTTGCTCACAGGTAATTCAGGTACAGCGCAAGGATTGAAGACCAGGCCGCGTTATCCCACAATTTTCGAGTATTTGCGCCGTCATGCTGGGTTCAAAGCCTCAGAATGCTGGATGGTCGCCAACGGTATTGGCAACAGCATGCCCTTGCTCAATTCCAGCGATAACGCCGATTATGGTTTGGCATATGGAGCCAATATGTTTGCCCCTCCCATTACCTTCGGTTCCTACGGCCGAGAAATATTGGCCAACGGCAAAAGTTATAGCCAGCAAGATTTGGCCCCGATGTATGACATCAAGCGATTCCTGGATCAGAGTTTTTCATTGGGTCAAGAGCAGTTCAATACCGTTCGCAATACCGAAGAAGAGCGTACCCGGATCAAGGAGTTCATTCGAAACGTATTTGCCAAGCAATCGGCCGGTCAAATTCCAATGCCTCCAGTTTTGCATGAATCCGGTGTGCCTGGCGACGGTTACAACATTGCCTATGCGGCCGAAATCATGCGAGAGTTTAAGCCTCGCATGCTGGCTGTGAACATTGGAGGAGTCGACAGTTGTCACTCGAATTTCACCTCGTATTTATCAGCCTTGCACCGCGCTGATCATGCGGCCGGTTGGCTTTGGCAGTATATCCAAAACAACATTCCCGATATCAAGGATAATACCATTTTCATCATCGCTCCTGAATGCGGTCGAAACCTGAAGCCCAATCCCATTTTGGATCAAAACGATTGGTACGCTTTCGATCACTCAGACGCCAATGCCATGAGGGTTTGGAGCCTGATGGTGGGTTCGAATGTGCCTCAAATGTCGGTGGGTGGTGAGTCCAATCCCATTGGGCGTTTGACTGATATTGTCCCTACCATTGCTGATATATTTGGTATTTACGATGAAGTTATGGCGAGTGGTTACATCGATCCGCTGGCCAAGAGCATGTTCCAACGAGTATGAGGCTAATTGCAGTGATTTGGCCCCTGGGTGCATGCTTGTTGCTCGGTTGCGAACCAGAGCCCAAGCCCATTCCCAATCCCTATGATAAGTTGAAAGATAGCGCAGTGGTCTTCAACGATACCTTCATGAGCGGGTCCAGCATTCAGGCGCTGCACAGTCGCCTGTTTGAGCCCACCTGCGCCAACAGCGGTTGCCACGATGGCAATTTCGAGCCCGATTTTCGAACCGTTGAGAGCACCTACCGCAGCCTGGTAGGTCAACCCGTAATTAAAAACGACCCAGGGGGAACCTTTCAAGCCCGAGTGGTTCCGGGAAGCGCATCGGCTTCTATGTTGATGTATCGGCTCACTACTGATTTGGGAGGCAACAGCGGCATTATGCCGCTGGCGCTGGAGCCCGATTCCAAGTACCCCATTCAAAAAGACAGTCTGCTGGCCGATTTGCGCCGCTGGATCGAACAGGGTTGTGTGTCCATGAGCGGGCAAAAGCCTGACCCGGTAGACTTCCCTCCTACCATATTGGGTGTTCAAGTGTTTCAAGGGGCGAACTTACTGCCTCGAAACGGCGTTTACGAAGCGCTGAACGCTAGCGCGGGCGCTCCCAGTTTGGATTTGTGGTTTGCGCTTGCTGACGACAACGGGCCAGCCAGTCAATTGAAAAATGGGACCATCAATTGGTCCACTGACCCCAATTCGTACGATAGCCAAAATGAACACCCCTTGGTGGCGGGCACTCCCTTGCAAATGAAAGGTCTTTTTGGCGCTGTGGTAACCTACGATTGGCATTATGTGTTCAATGCTTCGTCTCAGATTGCCGATGATGTATTGTGGTTTCGAATTACCCTCAGCGATGCGAGCAACGAAAATTACAGCATTCCCAATGCCAATAGCATGTTTTTCATGAAAAAATACTTTGCTATAAGATTTAAGTAAATGTGAATAAGTATTTGTATTTCATATCATTATTGTTTTTTATTTCTTGTTCAGAAGAGCAATTCTTTGTGGGTGATCCAGTTCCTAAAATCAGCTTCCAAGGTCTTTCCTCTGATCGCCTCAAGCAGTTTCAAGATACTTTGGCTATTCGCATTGAATACGAAGATGGCGATGGGGATTTGGGCTTTATGTCAGCTGATTCGTTGAGTTTGGAAGTATGGGATTCCCGATTGAGTAAGCCCGATTTTTATTACATCCCCCCTATGTTGCCACTGAGTGCCAAGCCTACTCGAATTTCAGGAACTTGGCAAGTCAAGCTCAAGAACCTATTTCTCATTGGAGCAGGTGCACAAGAGCAAACGCAGTTTCAAATTCGGGTCAAAGACCGCAGTGGACATTGGTCCAACCAGATTCAAACGCCTTCCTTAGTGATTGAGAAGTGAGTGTAAGGGCATTTAGCTACTTCTGGGCCCTGGTATTGGCTCTGACTGCTGGGAAAACGGCGGCCCAAACGGTTTATTTGCAAGCCAATGCCCATCATCGGGTCTGCAAAGCCACCATTACCGATAGCGATGCCAATACCATCATCAAAGGTTATTATGGACACAATGAAAACAGCACACTGGTTCTTTCTGTACCGGGTGCAGCCAGTATTACCCTGAATTTTTCATCGTTTTGCACCGAAAAAGACGAAGATGTGCTGCGCATTTTTGATGGCAAAGACACCAACTCTACCTTGATAGGCGCCTATTCGGGAAATACATCGCCGGGTGTGGTTACCAGCAGCGATAGCTTCATAACCTTGCACTTTCGCAGCGACAAAAGCATAGCCTGCACCGGTTGGGAGGCTGCGGTTTCGACCAAAATCATCGCCCCAAAAGCCGTCAAAATGTCATTGGTCAAAGCCCTGAGTTGCCAAGATTCGGTATTTGAATTCAAGTTGGACAAACCCATTCCTTGCGATTCAATGAATGCAGCGAATACAGTGGTTAGCGGCACGAAATCCATGTCCCTATCCAAGGTGATAGCGCTGGATTGCAAGAACGGTATGGCCACTCAATTTAAACTCATTAGCAGTGCGCCTTTTGATATCAACGGTTCTTACACGGTGACTCATACTCATGGGTACCGGGATTTTTGTGACTCCATTTACCGATTGAGTTCCACTCAAACCTTCTCGGTGACCAATTGCCCCATCAAAGTGGTTCTCAGCATAACAAGCGATACACTTTGCCAAGGCGAATGTGCCAAGCTCAGCGTAAGCGCTATGGGCGGCCAAGCTTCCAAATACCAATACACGTGGTTGAGTGGTGGTTTGAGTGGCGCTGGGCCCCATACGGTATGCCCCAAGGCCAATGCCCGCTACATCGTTCGGGTGAGCGATGGTTCTGCTATACCGGGATACGATACCTTGGATGTGGTGGTGTTGGCTCCTCCCAAGGCTCAATCCGATACGACCGTTTGTTATTACGGTTCCAATTTTACTTTACAAGCTTCACCGGCTGGCGGTACTTGGTACGGTCGCGGCATCGTGAACGGTGCAACCGGGGAGTTCAAACCTTATGGCAATTATGGAGTGCGTCCCGTATGGTATCAGGTGGGTGGCTGTGCCGATACGGTTGTGGTTACGGTTTTGACCATCAGCAATTTGGAGAATTTCTTTTGCCCCAGTAAAAACCAACAGACTTTGTACTGGTACTCTCCTGCTGGTGGGGTTTGGTCGGGTCCTAAAGTGACACCCGATGGCAAATTCATGGCCGATACTATGGGAGTGTACACCCTGAGCTACGAATGGAAAGGTTGCAAGGCCGATAAAAAGGTCATCGTGGACCAGATTCAAGTGCCTGAATTTGATACCACCTGTGAATCTCGATCCCGCGACACCCTCACCTTTGCTCCCAAAGGGTTGTATCCGTCTTGGTTTCAAGGTCTGTTGAGCTATTACTACGGTTGGTACGATCCTTCGTCTATGAAGGGCCCAGGGAATTACAACATCATTTACATCGGTCGAGGCGGATGCCGGGATACCACAAAATTGACCGTCTTGCCGTGCAAAGCTGGAAAGAACGACACCTTTTGCCCCAGTGCAGGCATCCAAAAATTGAGCGCATTTCGCCCTACAAATCAATACGAATGGCAGGGCAAAGGGATATTGTCGGGGAATTCAGATGATTATGATCCCTCTTGGACCAAAGGGGCCGATGCGAAGGAATGGCTCGTATTGAAAACGCCTCAATGCAGCGACGGGAAATGGGTTCACATCATCGCTACACGCATTCTCGGACCAGATACTTTGTGGGTTTGTCCCGAAGATGGAATTCGCCCCTTGGCAGCCATGGGTTGGTCCACTTCTGTAGGCGGCGGGCAGTGGTCGGGCGCTGGGATTAGCCAAGATTCGTTTTCCGCACAGGCGGCTGGAGTCGGTACGCATCAGATTCGTTACACTGCCAAGGGTTGCTACGATGAAGCGATTCTGGTGGTTAGGCCCAAGCCCGCGGTTATGAACGATACGGCATTGTGTCAAAATGCGCTGGCACTCCCCTTGTGGTCAGCTGATTCGAATGGTACTTACACCGGTGCTGGTGTATATGCCAATCCCTGGCGTTTCAATGCGGCGACCGCCTTGGCTCAAAAAGGAAAGCAGCAAGGGGTATTTGTGGTGAATTATCGAAGTTCAAAGGGTTGTGCAAATGAAATTCAAATACAAGTAGATACACTGCCTAGTTTAAACTTTAAATTCAATAGCCCATACTGCTTAAAGGATTCAGGATTTCAACTGGGTTGCTCCCCCCTCGCCCCTGCTTGGTCCTGGACTGGACCTGGAGCCGAGACTGTCAATGGTGGGCTGGGTTTTCGACCTCGAAAGGCAGGGACAGGGACTCATACCCTTCAGTTGGATATGCAAATGGGAGCCTGCAGAGTGCTAGATAGCATTGAAATTCGGGTTTTGGATACCCTAAAAGCAGTGGTAGTGCCTGTTTTGGATTCTGTTTGCTACGGGGAAACTCGACTGCTAAGAGCGAGCTCCATTGGGGGTGTTCAGCCGCATCAGGTCAATTGGTCACACAATCAAAGCGGCTTGGCTACCTATGTAACACCCACGCAAACCACTGTTTACACCGCTACGGCCAGCGATGGATGCAGCGATCCCGCCCTGACCCAAGTGCCTGTGGTGGTGCATCCACGGCTGTGGTTTCAAGCTTCAAGTTCGGATCCTCAATGCTATGGTTTGAAGGGATTTGTAACCTTGAGTTTGCGATCAGGCAACCCCGTTTCGCTGCGTTGGGATTACACCCAATCGCTAAGCGATACCTTGTGGGCGCCCGTTGGTGGCAAATACCGGGTGAATGCAGTTGATTTGAAAACCCTGTGCTATGGCGATACAACGGTTGAAATTCCGGGATTTGCGGCCATTCAAGCTGGATTTTTCATGCAATTGGGCTCGGGTCAATTCTGTCTGTCTCCCCTGCTGAATCAAGTGCAATTTTTCAATAATAGCGTCGGTGCGACCACCGGTACCTGGTTCTGGGGAGACGGCACTTCTAAGGCTTTCGCAGCCGGTTCCAATGAGATTCACGCCTATTTAGGCGATTCTACCCGGTACAAGGTGTTGCTGGCAGTGGCCAATGATGGAGGTTGTACCGATACGGCTGAAGCCTATTTGTGCTACAAGGACACTGTCATCTTGTATGTCCCTACTGCTTTTTCGCCCAACGAAGACGGCCACAATGACCAACTCGAATTTCATGTGTATGGGTCTACCGAAGTAGATATTCAAATTTACAACCGCTGGGGTCAGCGGGTTTTTGAATCCCAAAATGCATCGGAAAAATGGGATGGAACATATTCAGGCAAGCCTTGTCCTGAAGGTGTGTACGCAGTTTACATCAAGTATCGAGGGCGCCGGCAAGCTCCTAGAGCCTATGCGGGTTCGGTTACCTTGTTGCGGCCCAATGAGTAGTACCTTTGAAGCATGCTTGCCCACTTTTGGTATTACCAGATTTGGAGCAATCGCTTATCGCGGTTGTTGGAAGCGGCGCGTTTTGATTACGCGATTAGTTTCGATAAAGACAACCTGTATCTTGAGTTCTCAACCGGTGTATTGTGGTGCCGCTTTGTGCACCAAGAATTGTGGTTGCAATGGCTCGATGAATTGCCCAGTCGCAATGCGCAGAAGCGACACAATCAAGTGCAGTTTAAGTCCAAACATGGGCAATCGGTGCTTGGAGTTCGGTGCCAGTCTTTCGATCGTTGGATAGAGATCAGTTTGTCCGATGGTTCGGTACTGGGGATCAAAGGGTTTGGTCGCCAATCGAATGTATTGGCCATTGCAAACAATGAAGTCATATCCATATTTCGTTTATCGCAAAAAGGAGATTGGGATTTTAAGTCGCCTTTACCCGGCCTATGGCCGAATCAAATGAACCTAGTTGGCTTTTCTTGGGAGACCCATTTGCGTCAACGCCACTGGCCCCAATCAGCATGGAATCAGGTGCCTTGGAATGCCTTGGAATCTCGTGATGAGCAATCCGTTTTGGCATGGTTGCTGGGTCTTTCTGATGCGGTTCTATCACCCATACCCGATGCTCAAATAGCATTGGAATTGATTTGGGGAGATTGGACCCGTTGGACCTTGCCTGAGCAAACCCAAGAATGGGCTCGCACCCTCTCTTTTCAAGAGGAAAAAGCCCGAAGATTGGCTCATTTGGAGCAGCGCATTCGCCAATTGAATGCAGGGTTGGAGAAAAATCGAATCCGTCTGTCTGAACTGGAAACACGGCGATCATACAAGGAATTGGGAGATTTGATTCTCAGTCATGCGCATCACATTCATACAGGTGTGAGCAGTGTTCGCTTGCCTGATTTTTACACCGGTGAATACCTGCGAATCAAACTTGATCCCAAACTTGCAGCGGCTGAAAATGCCCAACGTTACTATCGCAAGGCCAAAAACGAGCCCATGGAGATCGAAGAGCGCAGAAATCAACTGCAGCGCATGTCGCTCGAATGCGAAACCTGTAAACAACAATTAGAACGGGTACTTCAGGCTTCGAGTTTCAAGGATTTTCGCAAGGAAAAAGCCCCGGTCGTTTATAAGACCAACGCAGTGAATGAGGCCTCGCGTCCCTTTAAAGTCATTCACTGGGGTGATTATCAAATCTGGATGGGGAAAAGTGCGAAGTCAAACGATGAACTGTTGCGAGCCGCCGCAAAACAAGACCTGTGGTTTCATGCCAAGGGAGTAACCGGTTCTCACGTTTTGATTCGGCGAACGGGTTTGCCATTCAGTTCAGAGGTGATGGCTCATGCAGCGAAGTTGGCAGCCGAAAATTCCAAAGCCAAACACCAAGGTTTTGTTTCGGTTCAATACACCCTGCGCAAATACGTGGTAAAACCCAAAGGCGCCGAGCCCGGTTTGGTGCATTTGCTTCAGGAAGAAACAATGGATGTGTTTCTTTAATTAAGCGTGTTTATCTGATTCAAGCACAATTGAATATGTGCAAGATGGTGATCGCTATGCCAAGCGTACAAAGCGATCATTTGGGCCAAGCTAATGCTTCTGTCCATTTCGGGGTGCCGCATGCTGTTGGCGAGTAAACTGGGGTCTCCTTTCAAGGTGTTCAACAGCAACAAGGACCAACGCTGATGCAATCCCACCAGGAGTATGTACGAGGACTCATAGGAATATTCGTAATCTCCCATTTGGGACCACGCATTTTCATCGTAGGGCTGAATTTCAGCCACCGTTCCCGATAACATGTGTTTGCATCGACTGAAAGCCTGCATGTGGCTGTCAGCCATGTGATGAATGATTTGCTGCACGTTCCAAGATCCCTCTCGGTATTGGGTTTTGAGCAGGGCGTCTCGTTTTTCTGTGTTCAAAAGCTTGGCCAACTGATTGGGCATGTTTTGAATGCGCACCACGGCTCCCAAAAGGTCTTCGAGGGACCAATCTTGATCCCAGTCGAATTTTCCCAGAGGGTAACGTTGGTTTTCCATTAGGCTTCGATGCGGTCAAATCCCGTATAGGGAACCAAAACAGATGGAATTCGAATGCCTGTCTCGTCTTGGTTGTTTTCCAACAGGGCAGCTACAATTCTGGGCAATGCCAGGGCAGATCCATTGAGGGAATGGGCCAATTCGGTTTTTCCATCTTCATTGCGGTAGCGGCATTTCAAGCGGTTGGTCTGAAATGTCTCGAAATTTGAAACCGAACTGCATTCGAGCCAACGTTCTTGGGCTGCGCTCCAAACCTCTAAATCATAGGTTTTGGCGCTGGTGAAGCCCATATCTCCGCCGCAGAGCAACAACAGACGATAGGGCAATTCCAATTTTTGCAGCAAGCCCTGCACATATTGCTGCATGGACTCCAAAGTGGCATCAGAATCTTGGGGTTTTACAATCTGCACGATTTCGACCTTGTCGAATTGATGCAGTCGATTCAAGCCGCGAACATGAGCCCCGTAACTGCCGGCTTCTCGACGAAAACAAGGCGTATATCCTGTGTTTTTAATGGGTAGCTCACTGTGGTCCAACAGGGTGTTGCGGTATAGGTTTGTAACGGGAACTTCAGCTGTGGGAATCAAATATAAGTCGTCCAACACCGCGTGGTACATCTGCCCTTCTTTGTCGGGAAGTTGGCCGGTGCCATAGCCAGAATCGGCATTGACAAGATGAGGAACCTGCATTTCGGTATAGCCTTCTTTGCCGGCTTCATTGAGGAAGAACTGTATCAAGGCCCGCTGCAATATGGCTCCTTTGCCTTTGTACACCGGAAATCCAGCTCCGGTGATTTTCACACCGAGTTCAAAGTCTATGATTCCATATTCGCTCGCCAGTTCCCAATGGGGTTTGGCCTGGCTATGCAGTTGGGGTTTTGAGCCCCATTCCAAAACGCACAGATTGTCGTCGGCACTTTTGCCTTTGGGGACATCGAGTTGAGGGGCGTTTGGAAGGGCAATCAACAAAGCTTTGACTTGTTCGTCGCTGCTAGCCAATTCTTGCTCTAAGTTCTTGATGGAGTCTTTCAAGTCAGCAGACTCTTGTCTCTTGAGTTCAGCTTGATCTTTTTGACCCGATTTGAACAATTGCCCTATCTCCCCGGCTAATTGGTTGGCTTTGGCTTGTTGTTGTTCCAAGTCAAAACGCAATTTGCGGTTTGATTCATCGGCTTTTAGCAATTCTTGAATAGCCGCTGCGGCATCCAATCCGCGCAGGGCTAAACGTTCTACGATGGATTCGGGATTTTGCCTGATGGTTGACAATTGCAACATGCGGCAAAAATCGCCCTTGAACGCGGCATTCGCAACTCAGAACTTAGGACTTTCGAGGAATTCCAAGTTCGGCCGCTAATTTCTCGCAAAAGGCCAGTGATTCTTCCAAGGTATTGCCAATGTGGCCGTCTAAAATGGCTTCGCGAGCCGCCTCTTTGAGGTCCCCAATTTGCTGGGGTTTGGCAATGTGAAAATGCTGCATGATGTGGTGACCAGACAAAACGGGTTGCCAATTGCGCAGTTCGTCTTTCTGTTGAACATCCTGGATTTTGTCGTGAACCTTTTTCAGGTTCTCCAAGTGGCGTTGGACTTTGCGTTCATTCTTGCTCGTGATATCGGCTTGGCACAAGAGCATCAAGGCCCCAACATCGTCACCGGCATCGACGATGAGGCGGCGAACAGCAGAATCGGTCACAATTTCCTGGGAAAGCACGATGGGCCGCAGGTGCATGGCTACCATTTTCTCGACAAACTTCATTTTCTCATCCAAGGGGAGTCTCAGACGTCGAAAAATGGGCTTCACCATGCGTGAACCTTTGTCTTCATGCCCGTGAAAGGTCCATCCTACTTTGGGTTCGAAACGTTTGGTGGCCGGTTTCGCGATATCGTGCAGAATGGCGGCCCAACGCAACCATAAGTCATTGCTAAGTTCTGCCAACTGATCCAGTACTTGTAGGGTGTGGTAGAAGTTGTCTTTGTGCGATTTGCCGGCTATTGTTTCAATGCCCTGCATAGCCGCGAGTTCGGGCAAGATGAGGTGCAAAAGGCCGCAATCAAACAACAAGGATAAAGCCCTGCTGGGCTTCTCGCCTGAGATCATTGCGTTCAACTCGTCGCTGATGCGTTCGGCTGAAACGATGCTGATTCTCCCTTGGTTTTGACAAATGGCTTGCCAGGTATTGGGGTCTATGGAAAAATTCAAACGCGCCGCAAAACGTATGGCTCGAAGCATGCGAAGCGGGTCGTCAGAAAAGGTAGTATTGGGGTCTGTGGGGGTGACGATGACGCGATCTTGAAGGGCCTGAATTCCCTGAAACGGATCAATCAATTCGCCATAATTGCCTTCATTTAATGAAATGTATAAACTATTGATCGTAAAATCACGACGAAGTTGATCGTCTTCGAGGGTGCCCGTTTCAATGGCGGGTTTTCGGCTGTTGCGGTCGTAACTCTCCTTTCGGGCACCGATGAATTCAATCACCCAATCTTGGTATTTCACCTGAGCGGTACCGAAGTTTTTGAATACGGCCAGGCTACAATCGTGATCCAATTCTCGGGCGAGTGCCTGAGCCGCCTCGACTCCAGAACCCAAAACCACGATGTCAATGTCTTTCGATGGCCGTTGCAAGATCCAGTCGCGAACAAAGCCGCCCACAACCCAAGCCCGTAGCTTCTGCTGTTGGCAGGCCGCTGCTATGCGCATAAAAACTGGTTGGTCCAAGGGATTTTGCACCTAGCAAAGATACTTACCTTTGTTTCGATGGCCCTTAGCCGAGTTCAAATAATCGCCTTTTTCGGTATCCTGTTTTTGCTATATCTCTTGTTGATTCCGGCTGAACATACGGCTGATGCCTACGGTTATGCCGCTGCCATGGGGCGTGGAGAATGGTGGAGCCCTCATCATTTGTTGTATCAACCCTCTGCCCTTTTATGGGCCGGCTTTTGGTCATGGACGGGCTTGGAGTCCATCTGGTTGTATTCGGCTTGGAATTCGGCGGCCTTGCTTGTGGCTTTGATGGCGATTTGGCAGCTGCTGCCCCCGAAGCCCGATCGGTATCTTTGGGTGGCCTTGGTTGCCAGCAGTTTTGTTTGCCTGCGCTTCGGAACAGAAAATGAAACCTATGCTTGGCCATTGGCTCTATCGCTGTGGGGAACAGAACGATATCTGGCGAATAAAGAGGGGCAATCTGCTTTGCTTCTGACCTTGGCCGTGCTCTTTCATCAGATGCATGTGTTTTGGTGCTTGGCTTTGCTGTTATACTCGTTGTACACCGGTGTCAATCGCCACATTCGTTGGGTTCTGGGAATGTTGATGGGGGCCCTGTTGGTATTGGCCGTTTATAGCCAAATTGCCCATGAACTTGGCTTGGATGTTTGGTATTTCATCACTCGAGATTGGCAAGAAGGCTTGGTTGATCGCCATTGGGGTTTCAATGCCTTCGCGTTGACAATCGTGAATCTGTTTCGTTCATTCTTGCAAATCCATGCCAGTACCTTGCAGTTGTTCAATACCCCATGGGTGGTGCTTTTTGTGGCAGCGGCTATTGCGATTGGAACGGGTCTTTTTGTCGGGATTAAACCTCGGTTTGCGGGAAAGGCTTGGTTGAAACTTCCATTCACTTGGATATTGATTGTGCACGGTTTGTTTGCGCTCTTTTGTCAAGGCAATGCCGAATTCATGATGATGGTTCCTCCCCTGTTGGGATTGGCATGGGCCTGGAATTACCGGCGAGCCGCTCAGTGGCCCATAGGTGTGCTGGTTCTGGGACTGTTTGCGTGGAATGGGGGTACCTTGCTGGCTCATCAATGGGGTACTTATGGGTCTCAATTGCAGAAATCAGAGCAAGTTTTGTCGCATTTTTCAACTGATAAACAATATGTTTATGTAAGCATAAACAAAGTATTGTTAGATAATTACTTAGATTACAAAAAAATTCGGTATTCGAATTTGAAAATATGGAAAGCTCCGGGTTATGGTACTGATGCCGCTGCCTTGCAAGATTCCATGAAAACCTTGACAGCTGATGTTGATCTATTCATCGATCAAAAGTCCATTCAGGGCAAGCAAACCCGAGCCGATTGGTTGGGTGCTGATGCCTATAATGCTTGGGTGGACCAATACGAATGGGAGGAATTGCAATGGGTAGAAACGCAAACTCCCATCTACCGCTGGAAACGCCACTAAAGGGTTTCGATGCGCTCAACTTTGTGGTCAGCAACCCGGTATATGCTACCGCCGAATTTCTCAATCAATCGATAATCATGGGTGGCCATCAAAATGCATGTACCTTCAGCTGCAATGGAATGCAGAAGGCTCATTACTTCATCGCTGATTTCGGGATCTAAATTTCCCGTAGGTTCGTCGGCCAAAATGACTTTGGGGTTGTTCAACAAAGCACGCGCAATCACCAATCGCTGCTGTTCACCCCCACTCAATTCAGCTGGGATTTTATAGTCTTTGGTAGAAAGGTTGACTTTTTTCAAGACCTCGTGGGCTCTTTCGATCATGGCGCTCTTGTCTTTCCATCCGGTGGCCTTGAGAACAAACAAGAGATTATCTATGACATTTCGATCGCTGAGCAATTGAAAGTCCTGGAAAACAATGCCCAAGCTTCGGCGCAAGTATGGTACTTTTTTCGGGCTTAATTCGTGCAAGGAAAAACCAGCAATTTGACCCGTTCCATCATTCAGGGGCAATTCGCCGTATAAGGTTTTGAGAAGGCTGGATTTTCCACTGCCCGTTCTTCCAACCAAATACGCGAATTCACCGGGCTCAACGCGCAGATTTACACCGCTCAATACGGGAATCTTGCCTTGGTAAATGATGGCATTCTGCAATTCGATGGGGTTTTCCATACCTCAAAACTAACCCTTGCCATGGGTATTGGCTTGAGAACATATTCACAGCAGCCTGGGGCTGAATCTCCAAGGAGACAGCCAATCAATTTCCCCTCGGTTTTTGGAGCGAAGCCATGCGTTGCACCGAGAAAAAGGACGACTGCCTTTGAATCCCCTGTACGCCGACAAGGGGCTGGGATGAGCAGATTCTAGAATCAAGTGCCGCTCGGCATCGATCAGCGGTTTCAGCCCTCTGGCATCTTGACCCCACAGCATGAAAACACAGGGTTCAGCTTTTAGGTTAATCGCCTGAAGTATGGCCTGGCTGATTTCTTCCCACTCTGAGCGGCGGTGGCTTCCTGGGCTGTGTTTGCGCACACTTCCATACACGTTGAGCAACATGACGCCCTGTTGAGCCCAAGACTCTAAGTTGCCATGATGCTGATTCATAGGTACAGCATTCTCAGGGTTAAGAGCGGGGTCGTTCCATATTTCGGCCGCTATGTTGCGCAGACTGGGAGGCATGGAAATTCCCGTGGGAACTGAAAAAGCCAAGCCGTGCGCTTGCCCCTCACCGTGGTAAGGGTCTTGGCCGAGTATCACCACTCGAGTTTGCTCCAATGAGCAAAGTTCAGCGCTTTGAATCGACTTTCCCTCGGTGGAAATACCCCAAACCTTGATTCTTCTTGAGTCAAAAAAGCATCCAATTCGTTGATCGATGAACGAATGCAGGCCGATTCGAATACGGCGGCCCAAGAGCCGATTTGGGATGAGTCGATCAATTCAGCAATTCTTCCAACTCCTCTACGTTTAGGCTGCTCAAAATGGAGTCTTCATCGGGTATGATGCTTTCGGCCAACAAGGTTTTCTTCTGCTGCAATGCCAGAATTTTCTCTTCAATGCTGCCTTTGGTGATGAATTTGTAGGAGAAAACGGTTTTCTCCTGACCAATGCGGTGAGCGCGGTCTTCGGCTTGACGCATCGTAAAAGGATTCCACCAGGGGTCGGCTAGGAAAACATAATCGGCAGCCGTCAAGTTTATGCCACTGTTTCCCGCTCTTAAGCTCAATAGGAAAACAGGGATTTTGGGGTCTGTTTGAAAGCGGTCAATGGCTTGAGCTCGCTCTTTTTCATCCATAGACCCGTCCAGATAAGCATAGGGAATTCGCTGGTCTTGCAGCATGTCTTCGAATACCCGTAAATAACCCACGAATTGCGAGAAAATGAGCACTTTGTGACCCCCGTCTATTGCGCGTTCCAGCATGTGGAATATTTCATCGTCTTTTCCTGATGAACCTGAGAACTGGGGTTCTTTTAAGCTTGGGTTCAGGGCCAATTGGCGCAGGTGCATCAAGCCGTTGAAGATTTTCAATCTCGCACGACCCATGCCTACCTGTCCCACGTGGTTGAGCAATTCATTGCGGTATTGGTTTTTGACCCGATCGTACAATTCTTGTTGTTCGGGACTCATTTCACAGTAATGTATCTTCTCGATCTTGGGGGGCAGTTCAGTGACAACCTGTTTCTTGGTGCGGCGCAGCACAAAGGGATCAATGAACTTTCGCAATTGTTCGGCTTTATGCGGGTCCCCACTGCGTTCAATGGGGCGAATGAATTCCTTTTCAAAGTACAAGTAGCTTCCCAGTAGGCCTTTGTTCAAGAAATTCATTTGACTCCAGACATCCATGAGTGTGTTTTCAATGGGGGTTCCCGTTAGGGCTACACGCATGGGCGCTTGCAATTTCAATAGGTTTCGGGCTGTCAGCGAACTGGGGTTCTTGATGGCTTGACTTTCGTCTAGAATGATGGCTTGAAGGTCCAGGGTTTCCAACCAAGCAATGTCGTTGCGCATGGTGCCATAACTCATGATGATGGCTTGGGATTGACGGGCTTGGTCTTGCATCTTTTGACGCCCTACACCTGAATACAACAGGGTTTTTAGACCAGGAGCGAATCGCTTGGCCTCGTGGCTCCAATTGTACAACAAGGATTTGGGAGCCACAATGAGAATCGGCTTATCTCCTTTTTGAGATAAATGCAACAGCAAGGCTAAGGTTTGAATGGTTTTACCCAATCCCATGTCGTCAGCGAGCAAAGCGCCGAAATGGTGTTCCAACATGAAACGAAGCCATCGATAGCCTTCCAACTGATAAGGGCGAAGTTCAGCCTGCAGGCCTTCGGGCAATTCATAATCGGGGAAATCACCAGACTGCAGGGTTTTGAGCCATTCGCTCCCCGCAAATTCGGCTTCGGTATATTCAGCAAGGTCGTCAAGCAAACCGCTGTGTATGGTTTTTAAACGCAGTTCCTCTTGCTGCACCTCGCTCAAATGCATCAACGCTTCAAAGCGATCAAACCAGGCCTGCGGTAAAATGGCAATTTCTCCATTGGGCAAAACAAACTCGTGTTGACCCTCCAAAATGTGTTTGCGAAAGCGGCTGAAGGGAAATTCGTAAGCCCCAATTTTAACCCTGGCCATCAAGTCAAACCAATCCAAGTTTTGCTGAATGCGAATTTTCAGTTCGATGCTGCCCAAATAGAATTGAACAGGCCCAGATTCTTGCTCCAATTCAAATCCTTCACGCTCCAGAAGCGCTTGGTTTTCGTTGAACCATTGAACCAGGCTGTTGCCTGATTTGGATTCTTTTTTTCCGCTCAGTCCAAATAAACTTCCAATTGAATTGATTAATCCTAAATCCTTCAATGTGTTTATTTTGGAATTTTCACCGTGCCAGGATCTTCGCACCCGGTGAAATACCACTTGATCCCCGTTTTTTTCCAAAGACACATTGACCCGTTTGCCTACGTGATAGGGGAATTTCCACTGACCATATTGAAAGAACAGCGTTGCTTTGGGCGCCTCTTCATATTGATGCGAGAGCACCAAAACCGGTTTCATGTTGAATTGGTCGGTTACAATGGAAAACCCTTGGGCATAGACGTCGTGGTTTTCGAGCAAAGGAGCTACGAATTTTTCAAAATAGAAGGCCTCTTGATGAGGATCAACGTGAATGAATCGCTTGTTTAGAAAGGGTACGATTTTTCGCCCATCCACATTGGGGGGGAAGAACAACAAGCGATCTTGGGTAATGAGCCAAGTGGGATGAACGGCCAACAAATGACTGTTGTTCTGATAAAATGGAATTTTTTCGCCTTGGTGCTTGACGGTAGCGAAGTAGTTCATGCCTGTTTCATCGCGTCTGAAGTGAAACAAGACCGATGCAGGCTCATCGTAGAACTGAACGGGATGCCCCATGGGCTCACCTGCGCTACTGGCCCAATACAAGGGGTAGGATTTTACCAGGTTCAATACAGCAACCATTTGGTTTTCAATGAATTTTCGGGCTGTTTTTTGAACCTCATCTACAAAATGTTTGGTTAGGAAGTCTTGTAGCTTGATTGACTTTTTGCCGGTGTAGAACCGCTTCATGATGTGATCAGCTTCAAATTGATCCATCAGGGTTACCGCTTGGGTGAGTTCGGGGTTGAGCCCGAAATAGGAAGCGGTCATGGGCCTGATTCGCTGGAAGGTCAGCGAGGGCATCCCATTGTCTAAGAGTTGTACGGCATTGGCCTCGAGAATAACACCAAAATAGGGATGTTCAACGAAGGTGAATACGACTTCAAATCCTTTGGTGTTGATTACTTGCATGCGTAACGAGTTGGCATTTAATCAAGCAAGATACGCTTAAAAAGCCGCATGGGCAAAGGATTCTGGCTTTCGAGCAGGAGTCAAACGGACTTGGTTTTTAGTACATTTGTCCAATGTCGATGGAGGTACAGTCAGTTGATTTTTCAACCTACACAAAATCAGATAAATACAAGTGGGTCCATGAACAGTTGCCCCCCCTCCTAGCTCCTGAATCAGATTCGGTAGCCAACCTGGGGAATGCCATGGCTTTGTTGAAAGATACCTTTTGTTGGTGGTGGGTAGGAATTTACCGAGTGAGTCAAAATGAACTCGTGTTGGGCCCCTTTCAAGGCCCTGTAGCTTGCACGCGCATTGCATTAGGGCGTGGGGTTTGCGGTTCGGCCTGGCAGCAGCAGAAAACCATTGTTGTACCCAATGTGCATGATTTTCCAGGCCACATAGCCTGCAGCGCTTTCAGCCAAAGCGAAATTGTGGTTCCCATTTTCAAAGGGGAGGAAGTCGTGGCAGTTTTGGATGTTGACAGTGAGCATTTGGCTCATTTTGATGAAATCGATGCCCGGGAATTGGGAATTTTTTGTGCATCTTTGGTACCCTACCTATGAGTGGAAAAAAGAATATTACCCTGTTGATCATTGTAGCTTCTCTAGGCTATTTTGTTGATATATATGACCTTATTCTCTTTAATATCATCAAAAAAGAGAGTCTCAACTCCCTGGGAATTGATTTCAGCACCTACGAGACGGTTTTGTTTCGATGGCAGATGGCCGGCATGCTCTTGGGCGGCATCGTATGGGGTGTTTGGGGCGATAAAAAGGGTCGTGTTTCGGTGTTGTTTGGGAGCATTCTCCTGTATTCGCTGGCGAACATTGCCAACGCCTTTGTCCAGACCGTTGAAGCTTATAAATTCTGGCGATTTACGGCGGGTATTGGCCTGGCGGGCGAATTGGGTGCCGCCATTACGCTCGTGTCTGAGTTGTTGCCCATTCGCCGCCGGGGAATTGGTACGATGATCATCGTCACGTTTGGTGCCCTGGGCGCCGTTGCAGCGTTTTTGGTGGCCAGCCAAGGAGATTGGCTGGGTTCAGTTTTGGGTTCTTTGACGGGTTTAGAATTGGCCAATTGGCAAGTGGCCTACATCGTGGGTGGAATGCTTGGGTTTCTGTTGCTAGCCTTAAGGGCGGGCACATTTGAATCCAATATGTTCCAAAAATCCAAATCAGACTCAGTACAGCGCGGCAATTTCTTTTGGCTGTTCAAGGATGTTCCCACTTTTACCAAATACATAGCCTGCATTTTCATTGGCCTACCCGTTTGGTATGTGGTGGGAATTTTGATCGCTTTGTCTCATCGTTTCTTTCCTGAAATTACAGGCCTCGCCGAGCCCCCGGTCAATACTCGAGAATTGATCATGTGGTCCTATGTGGGCCTGAGTGCCGGTGATTTGTTGAGTGGATTGCTTTCACAAGTGCTTCAATCACGCAAAAAGGTAATCTATCTCAACCTGTTAGGAATCAGTGTCATGACCTTGTTGTTCTTGTTTGGTCCATCGGGGTCGGCTGCTTATTACAAAACGTTGGCATTCGTATTGGGCAGTGCTACGGGATACTGGGCCATTTTTGTGACCAACGCCAGCGAACAGTTTGGCACCAACATTCGCTCTACGGTGTCTGCAACCGTACCCAATTTCGTTCGAGGAGGGGTATTGGTCATTACCAGTTCCTTTGAATGGTTGGAGCTTCACTTTTCTTCATCGGTATGGGCCGCTGTTTGGGTAGGTTTAGGGTGTTTGGCTTTGGCCGGGTGGGGAACTTGGTACGTAGAGGAGCCCTTTCATAAGGATTTGGATTATTACGAAGAGTAAGCGCATACGTGGCAAAATCCAATCCGAAACTCAGCCTGGTCGATCAAGTCGTATTGGCCATTCTCGAAGACGCCAAGCAAGGGACATTGAATGTTCAGCGCGTCTTCTTGCGCATTCCACGCGAAGCTCATTTTGACAAAGATGCCGTCTATCAATCGTTGTTGCGATTGGTGCAATGGGGCAAAGTAGAACAGCCTTCCAAAGGTCAATTCAGGGCTATACGCCCTGCTGAAACCATACGCGGCGTGTTGGATATTGGCAAACGAGGTGATTGGTATCTTCAGCCCGATGATCAAGAACGCAGCCTGTTCTTGCCCCCAGAGACCGTTCATTACTTATTGCCCGGTGACCGGGTGCAGTGCGAATTTGAACGCCGAGGCAAGCGCCTTGAAATTCTCTCCTGCCGCTTATTGGAACGCGGAATACGCCGGTACATCGGTCAACTCGATGTATTCGAAGGAACCGGCTTTTGCTTGGTTGGGGGGCTGCCCCTGCCCGATTTGAAGCTAGATGGAAAATTGGAGGCCAAACACGATCGCCATTTGGCCTTGGTTGAAGTCTACGATTGGGAACGACCTAAGCGCAATCCCTCAGCTAGGTTGATTGAAGTATTGGGTCTTCCGGGTGAAAATTCGGCTGAGATGCACGCCATTGTCGCCGAATTCGGGTTTGCCATTTCCTTTCCTCATGAGGTAGAGCAAGAGGCTGCTACTTATCCCGATGAACCTACTTGGGTCGAAGGAGAAAATAGAATCGATTATCGGGCATTCGATACATTCACCATCGACCCTGAAGATGCCAAAGATTTCGACGATGCTATTTCACTGCTGGATGCCGGCGAGGAATGGGAAATTGGCGTTCACATTGCCGATGTGGCACATTACGTAAAGCCTGGAACAGCCCTGGATCAAGAGGCTCTCAAGCGAGGCACCTCGGTATATTTAGTCGACCGCACCATACCCATGCTGCCCGAGAAATTGAGCAATGGTTTGTGTTCCTTGAAACCCCAATGCGATCGGTTGGCCTTTTCGGTTTTGTTTCGAATCAACAAGCAGAGCCTGCAGATTCAATCCAAGCGATTTGCCAAGACCATGATTCACTCCAATCGTCGTTTCTCCTATGAGCAGGCGCAGGCACTGATCAAAGGTGACCCTGGAGAATGGTCCCAGCATCTTCAGACTCTGAACCGAATTGCAGAGCATTTCGAGCAAGAACGCTACCGAAAAGGGGCCCTTGTGTTTGAATCCAAGGAAATGCGTTTTCGTTTGGATCCCCGCACGGGTGAACCAATCGAAGTGTATGAAAAACAGCGGTTTGAAGCCCATAAAATGATCGAAACCTATATGCTGATGGCCAACCAAGCCGTGGCTGAAAAGGTTCGACACTGGAAAAAGCCGCCACTCCCCTTCATATACCGAACGCACGATTACCCGCCGCATGAGCGATTGTTGGATTTTGCTCGCTTTGCCAAATTGCTGGGATATCCCATTCAAATTGACAACGAAGAACAAATTCGAAGCAGTTTTAACCAATTAGCCAAGCGCAGCGAAGGTCAGCCTGAAGCTGAATTGTTGCAGCAGATGGCGATTCGTTCAATGGCGAAAGCCGTTTATACATCGCAAAAAACCGATCATTTTGGTTTGGCCTTTGATTGCTACACACACTTCACCTCTCCCATTCGCCGTTACCCGGATTTGTTGGCGCATCGCATGCTGCTTCAATACCTCACCCATGACGATTTGACTCCCCTTTACAGCGAATCTGAAATCGAAGAAATGGCCAAGCACAGCAGCAACATGGAGCAGAAAGCCTCAGAAGCTGAACGAGCCAGTACCAAATACAAAATGGCCGAATTGATGACTCAGCATTTGGGTGAAGTGATGGAGGCCAAAGTCAGTGGGGTGACCGAATGGGGCATTTATGCCACTTCCCTGCGTTATCACTGCGAAGGACTGGTAAGAGTTCATGACATGCGCGGAGATCGTTATCGGTTTTTCGAATCTGAAAAGAAAATGGTTGGTGAGCGCCGGCGCCGGGAAATTCGCCTGGGAGACACCGTTTGGGTGAGGGTCAAGGCTGCCAACCCCAGTGAGCGAACCATCGATATGGTTTTAATGGATGATTGATGCGGCGTAACTTGCGGCATGATTGATGCGCGCCTAGCCGAATTGTATGAACAACATCGCTCCTTGAATCGGTTTCAAGGCAATCCCGAAACCTTGTATGCGGCCATGCAATACATCATGGATTTGGGAGGAAAACGCATTCGCCCCCAATTGGTGCTTATGGCCGCAGAATCTGCGGGAGCTCAAGCAGAACTGGCGCTTGAATTGGCGCACGCGGTCGAGGTATTTCACAATTTCAGTTTGGTTCACGATGACATCATGGATCAAGCCGATCGCAGAAGAGGCCAGGCAACCGTTCACAAAAATTGGGATGAGCCGACGGCCATTTTGGCTGGAGACAATATGCTGGTTGCAGCTTACGATGCGGTCTTTCGCTACCGCGGCCCTCAGCAGGCAGAAGCCTTGGCTTTATTCTCGAAAACCGCCCGAGAAGTGTGTGAAGGACAGCAGAAAGACATGGATTTCGCCCAAATGAACGGCGTGTCGATTGCCGACTACCTGCGCATGATTGAACAAAAAACAGCCGTTTTATTGGGTTGTGCTTTGCAATTAGGGGCGATGAGTGCCAATGCGAACTCTGAGGTGGCCCAAGGCTTTTATCGCGCCGGATGCGCCCTGGGATTGTCCTTCCAAATGATTGACGATTATTTGGATAGCTTTGGGCAAGAAGCTGCTACGGGTAAACGATTGGGAGGAGACATTGCCGAAGGTAAAAAAACCTGGTTGTACTTGAGTTCCCAAGCCATTTCGTCAGAGGTGGAAAAACTGTTTGATCAGTACCAAGAAGACGAGCGAATCGATCGCGTTCGCGCATTGTGGATTCAACAAGGACTGGATAAAGGACTATTGGAATTGGCTGAACATTATCATCAATTGGCCAATCAGGAATGGAAGTCCTTGCAAATGGAGGGCTGTGATACCCAAGCCTTGGAATCTTTGAGTGATTGGTTGCTCGGTCGCACGCATTAATGAATGACCGTCACGGTTCCTGTTTTCTGGTACACCTTGTCATCCCAGCCTTCGAATTCCACGAGCCAAGCGTACACACCGTCTGCTATTTGACGACCTTGATAGAAGCCATCCCATTGCTGGTGTTTGTCTTCGGTTTCCCAAATCTTTTCGCCAAATCGGTTGTAAACCTTCATGCTGTAGCCGCGCACAAAAATGGGCACGGTGCCCCATACCTCGTTCAAGCCATCGCCGTTGATGGTGATGCCTGATGGGACCCAAACTTCGGGCTTTTGATACAAGTAAATCCAGTTGCTCATGGATTTTTGAGCCTGCAGCACCTGAGTTGCGGGCTTTTGTTCTTGTGCAATGACTCGGTACCAATACCCTCCCCAATCGTAATCCAGGTTGACATCGCTGCTTTGGCGCTGCTGCCAACCCGAGAGTATGGGTGAAAAGGGCTGTGGGCCATATTCTCTCTCCAAGGTCCAGTTCGCAACACCCAATGGCCAACCCTGATAATCCATCCATTGGAGGTTGAAAAAGTACTGCGGTGCTCCTACTGTGGACCCAGAAATGACCACGTTGCACCCTTCGTTGCTGGGACTTGAAATGTGGCCACATTGGTCTACTACCACTACGCGATAACACCAACTTTCTCGATCGACATCAAGCGATGAATCCAATGCAAATGTGTCAGTAGTGATCAGGAAAGGGTTGTCAGGCCAGGGTTGGTTTCGCGGGGTACGGTAAACTTCGTATTCTTTGAAATCAGGTTCATCGCTGCTGGGCCAGAAGGTGCGATTGGTTTTATCGAAATCAACGGTGGTGGCCAAAACGGGAACCCCGGTAATGGGATTGTTCAACTCGCGAACCGTACAGAAAGCGTTGGAAGTGCGCACCTTGGTTCCACAAATGTTGACCCCGATCAATGCATAGCAATAGTTGTTTACGCGGGGATCTACGACACCATTATCCATCCACTCTCCGACCTGGTTGTTGCGAATCGTGTCCAAAATCAGGACGGATCCATCGGGATTGGTTCGCTCCAACAAGAAATACCGAAAGAAACCCGCGGGTACCGTTGATGATGGCCACGAAACTTTCATTTTGCCACTTTTTCGGTCGTAACTCACGCACACAGCTTCGGGTGGTATGACTTTGGGTGGCTCCTGCACCAAAATGCGAATCAGGGCATAGGTGGTATCGGCTTTGGGGCAGCCTCGATCGCGCACGCGCACCAATAAGGTGGCTGTATCTGTACTGTAGCTCGCACACTGGGTGTTCCAAACCAAAGTGAGGCCAGCTGAACCAATGCCCGGAGAAACAAAAACTTGGGCGCTGTCTGCCCCTTTCATGCCCCCGCGATTGAGCCAAATGACATCGAGCTCCAAGGTGTCGTAGGGGTCAGGATCAAAGGCTAATTTGCTGAAATTGATGGGCTGAGTGGCAATGACCTGAACAAATGTGTCGAGCATGTAGGGCTTTTTGTTCAGGTTCTCAAAATCGATTTTGAAGAGAGCATTGTTGCAGTTATCAGACATCATGTTGGGGCTGTATGATCCCGGTGTGGTGGGGAACAAACCATTGCGCCTGCAACCCGCGCAGACCGATTGGTAAATGATGCCTTTTTTGTCAAATCGAGAAGTTCCCCCGTCTACGTGTTCTTCGGCTACTTTGAACCCCGAGGTAATGCCCCCAAAAAAGGTCGCAAAGGCCAAATCGTGCATATTCTTAGAGAATACGGCCACATAAAAGTCACTGCCATCGGTGGTTTTTTGAGGGGCGTCAGAGGTAATGGGTAAGCCACGGGTATTGCCCTTGTTGCGTTCAGCCTTGCTTTGGCCGTTGAATATGTCATACAAGGCATCGTTGGTTTCCCCTCCCCAACCTGAGACAAAAATGCGTTCGCAGCGATCGATCAAAAAGGCAGAAGGACTGATATTGGGTTGCCCATTGGGATTGCTGGCCCCTCCTGAAAATGAACTCTGCAACAATACCTGGTTCAACGCAGGGTTGAGTTTGGCAATGAATTGCCCGCCGCTGCCGTTGATGTGAAAACGGGCATTGATGGCGGGAATGGAACTCGTGTGTTGCCCGTAAATGTAGGGGTTTCCCGAATTGTCCGTTTGCACAAAATAGGCCTGTTCGTAGGTACTGGTGCTGAAATAGGCACCATTCAAAGCTTGTCCCGTCGATCGATTGAATCGCATGACCAAGGCGTCGGCTTTGCCGGCTGTGCCGAGCAGTCGTTTCCAAGCAATTCCCTTGGATTCTAAGTTGGATGAAGTAGTGCCTCCAGCGGCAAACAAATCGCCATTTTTGCCCAAGGCGCATCCGTAGAAAGCATCGTATCCATTGTCGCCGAAGCATTGAGACCAAACCAAGGTGTCCAAGTTGTGACTCAGGCAAAAAAGAACGGCATCCTCTTTCCCACCAAAGGCTTGGGAATTGTTAGAGCGCGGGAAATTGGTGCTGTATGTCACCCCGCTGATGTACACCCGGCTGCTGTCGGTGATGATTTCACCTCGAAATTCGTCGGCATAATTATACAACAAGGGAAAATTGTTGACTGATGTGGTGCTGCGGTCGGCTCCAACCGCATCCAGGCCCATACCCCCCACAAAAGTGCTGCCCAGCAATTGGGAACCATTGGCGCTTAGCTGGCAAATAAAAAAGTCATAATCGCCCTGATTTTTATCCTTGTAGGAATGCGAGAAACTGGGGAAATCAGTGCTTCGCGTGGATCCCATAACAAACAAGCGGCCGTAGGGATCTACCACCATGGAATGGGGTTGTTCGTTGTTTCGACCGCCCAGATAGGTGCAGTATAAGAGCTGGTCACCTTTGGAATTGAATTTCAGAATAGCGGCATCGCGAGAACCTCCATAACCAAGGTTTTCGTTGACCCCACCGCCAAATTGTATTTGAAAGGCCCCCAAGGTCGTAGGCAAACCAATGTCAAAAACGGTTCCTCCCGCATACCCATTTCCCAGGTCATCATAGGTGCCTGTGCAACCAAAATTGTCAGCTTTGGAACCTGAGTAGGTCGAAAATACCAGCACGGGGTCGATGACCGTCAACTGAAAGCGACGCCCAATTTGTTTGCTGCTGAGAGAGAAACTCAAGGTATCTCCCGTCTGAATGTACTGGGTGTTTAGGGTGTCTCTGCTGCGGTTTTGCTCGCGGTACACCAAAGGAATCTGCTCCTGAATTTCGCCCAAACTGGTACCAATGCTCAGTCGCTGCGCCTCGTTTTTGACATAATCTGCCCCGCGGTACAGGAATCGTATACGTTCGGGTTCCCCTCCCGGTTTGATGATCCAGTTGTATTTGATGCCACCGGCCGCTGTGATGAGCTCTAAATCAATCTGCGGATACACATTTTCAAACACCAATCGGTCGTAGGTATGAACATCGCGGGCCCATTTGGAAGGATCTTGGCCCTTGAAAAAATGAAAGGCAGCCAAAGATGGCGTGCCCTTGAAAACAGGCTGACCCAAACGGCCCCCTATGAGCTCCAGTCGCACACTGTGGCTGGCAATGGACATTTGTTCCAAGCTGCGATCGTGCATTTTTTGAGCCGATTCGGCATCCCAACTGTGCCATGTTAAGCCCTCTCTCGTGACCCAAAAATTGCCATTTCCCCATTCTTGTTTGGCCCATACTCCAACTGGAAATTGACCTTGGTTGGGGATGAACTGAGCCTTCCCCTCAAAGGGAATGGAGCATAAAAATGCTAGAAGACCAAGTAGATAGGCTCTGTTCACGCTTAGACAAAGGTCTCGCAATTGGACCTACTAATCCATATATAGACGTTAAAAATGCCATTTTAGTGGCCTATAACTGGATTCAAGCCTTTTTTTCGGCCTCTGCAAAGCACTTACCTTTGTTCTATGCGAATTGTTTTTTTTGGCACTCCCGGTTTTGCGGCTTATTCATTGGAAGCCCTGGTCGAAGCTGGATTGGATGTGGTGGGTGTGGTAACCGCTCCCGATCGCCCAGCAGGACGAGGCCAAAAAGTTCAAATCTCAGCTGTAAAAGAAAGTGCATTGCGATTGAACCTTCCCCTGGCCCAGCCTGAAAAGCTCAAAAGCGATGAATTTGCGGCTCAACTGCGCAGTTGGAACCCCTATCTATCAGTGGTTATCGCTTTTCGCATGCTTCCTGAAAGCGTTTGGAACTTCCCGCCCTTGGGCACAATCAACCTGCATGCCTCTCTGCTTCCCGATTACCGTGGAGCAGCACCCATTCAGCACGCTTTGATCCAGGGCGAAACGGAAACTGGGGTCACCACTTTTCGCTTGGTGCATGAGATTGATGCTGGAGATCTGTTGAAGCAGGCCAGGCTACCCATTGCCCCTGAAGAAACTGGGGGGAGCTTGCACGATAAACTGATGGTTCTGGGAGCTGAGGTTATGTTGGATACCCTGCGGGAACTGAGCGAGCATAGATCCGTGCCTCAGCCTCAAGGTCCCGCTACAGATAAACTGGCTCCTAAACTGAACCGAGACTTTTGTGAGTTGCATCCTGACCGCGAGGATGCCTTAACCTGTGAAAGAAAAATTCGTGCTTTGGCTCCCTATCCAGGTGCTTGGGTTTCGACTCCTGTAGGGGATGTCAAGATTTGGGCTTGTTTCAAGCCCATGGATGCACCATTAGGCAATCTGTTGCCAGGTTTGAATGTGGAGGGCAAAACTCTGTTCCTGAATTGCCGCCAAGGGCGTCTCCAAATTCTATCCTTGCAGCTGCCCGGTAAGGCCAGAATTTCAGCCATCGACTATATCAATGGTCGAAAAATTGAGTAAATAGGCGAGATTTTTCTCGTTAGACTGTTTTTTTCTTGGATTTGTCAAATTATTTACATTTCTTGCCATACGTAATCAACCCAAAACGCCTATAAGCACAACCTATACCTAACAAGCATTTTATTGATTGTTTCACTCTAACCGAGCAGGTATATGGATGCACCTATGATCACCGATGGCGTTTTGATTCAGCGTTATGTCGCTGGAAATCAAGCAGCTTTTGAGACTCTTTTGAAACGCCACAGAGCGAGAATCTTCACTTCTATTTACGTATTGGTGAACGACCGTTACTTGGCTGAAGACATCTTTCAGGAAGTATTCATCAAAGTTATTCAAAGCGTCAACGCGGGTAAATACAGCCACGAAGACAAATTCCTTCCTTGGGCCATGCGCATTGCTCGCAACTTGAGCATCGATCATATACGTCAGCGCAAACGCATGCCCATGATCACCGATTCAGAGGGTGGTGACATTTTCGATAACATAGGCTTGTTCGAAAAAAGTCCCGAGCAATTGCGCATCGAAAAGGACAAGAATGCTCAATTGCGTGCCATGATTTGGAAGTTGCCAGAAGAACAACGAGAAGTATTGGTATTGCGCCACTACGCTGACTTGAGCTTCAAAGAAATCGCAGTGTTAACCGAAAGCAACTTGAACACCTGCATCGGTCGAATGCATTACGCGGTGTTGAACTTGCGAAAAATGATGCAAAAAAATACAGTCGTTGTAAAATAATTCCAGCGGGTTTGCGTTTTACCTTTTGAAACCGCAGGCCTATGGATGCAGCCATTACACAAACCGACTTGTTATTGTACTATTACGACGAGTGTTCGGCAGATCGCAAGGCTATGATTGATAGTCAGTTGCCTGCAAATCCCGAGTGGCAGTCTTACTTGAATTCCCTTTCTGATCTTTTTCATGATTTGGATTTCGTGGCCATTCCCAACCCCACTACAGTGAACATCGTTTTGGAAGAGAGCATTTCTTTCTCCTCTCCTGTAGGTTCTGAATAAAACCGTTGTTTCCACTTGTAAGAGGCCGTAATTTTGGGTCTTTATGGAAGCCATTCCCAAATTAGACTTAGCCCAGTTTACCGCAGGCGATGCCCAGCAGAAAGCGCAATTTGTTTCTGACCTCGGTCAAGCCTATGAAGAAATTGGTTTTGTAGCCATTCGCAATCACGGCATTCCCAAAGACGAATTGAGCCGGTTGTATGCATCTGTTTCGGCTTTTTTCGACTTGCCTGTTGATACGAAGAACCAATACGATGATTCTGAGGGCGGTGGTCAAAGGGGCTATACGGGCTTTGGAAAGGAACATGCCAAAGGCAGCAATGCCGGTGATTTGAAGGAATTCTGGCATTTTGGCCAATTTGTAGATGCCCAAGATCCCCAGCTGCCTTCCTACCCTGCCAATAAAATCGTGTCTGAGTTGCCTGATTTCAATGAGTCGGGAGAACGCCTTTACAAGGCCCTGGAACAGACAGGCCGAGAAATGCTGCGAGCGATAGCCCTGTATTTGGATCTGGAAGAGACCTATTTCGATGCCCGCATCTTCAATGGCAACAGCATCTTGAGAGCCATTCACTATCCGCCAATAACGGCTGACCCCAAAGATGCCATTCGTGCAGGCGAACACGAAGACATCAATTTGATTACCTTGCTGGTAGGCGCTTCTGCTGATGGACTGGAAGTGTTGAATAAAAAAGGGCAATACATTCCCGTTACCGAAGTCGAAGATCACATTGTGGTGAATGTGGGCGACATGCTTCAGCGCTTGACCAACGATCGATTGAAGAGCACGACACACCGCGTGGTAAACCCGCCCAAAGAAAAATGGGCAGAACCGAGATTTTCAATCCCCTTCTTTTTGCATCCCAGGCCCGAAGTAAGCTTGGCTGTGCTGTCTTCCTGCATCAATGAGGAAAACCCCAAGAAGTACGAAGATTATACGGCCAATCAGTTCTTGATGGAACGTCTTCGGGAAATCGGGTTGATTTAAACGAACAGATTTTTCAATTCTTGCGCGTCTTCGGGCTTCATTTTGCCCGCGAGAATCAAACGAACTTGGCGCCTGCGCAAGGCTCCCGCGTACTTTTCTTTTTCTACCTCGGTTTGGGGATCCACTTGTGGGACTTGAACGGGGCGATTGCGCGCATCCAAGGCCACAAAAGTGTAATAGGCTTCGTTGCTTTTGACCCGTACACCGTCGGGAATGCTCTGGGCGTAAACCTCAATGAATACCTCCATGGAACTATTGAAAGCCCTTGTCACATAAGCCGTCAGGGAAACCACGTCGCCCAAGCGAATGCTTTCCTTGAAAGAGACGCTATCGACAGAAGCGGTAACTACGGTATGCAGGCTATGCTTTTGAGCGGCAATGGCGGCGCAAATGTCCATCCAATGCAGCATCTTCCCTCCCATCAAGTTGTTCAAAGTATTGGTGTCGTTGGGCAATACCAACTCGGTCATGGTCGTCAAGGACTCACTGGGCTGTTTAACGGGGCAGTCTTTCATGGGCCATGTGAATGTATGCAAAAAAAAAGGGGACCGAGGCCCCCTTCTGTGAAATTTCGTTAGATTTAGGCTTCAGCAGCAACAACAGAGACCAAGCTCTTGCCGTTTTTGCCTTTGCGGAATTGAACCGTTCCGTCAGCCAAGGCGAACAAGGTGTGGTCTTTGCCAATGCCTACGTTCACGTCTGCGTTGTGGACCGTTCCACGCTGACGAACAATGATGCCACCTGCTTTGATGGCTTGGCCGCCATACACTTTCACTCCAAGACGTTTGCTGTGGGATTCGCGTCCGTTCTTGGAGCTACCCATACCTTTTTTGTGTGCCATTTTCTTTTTTTTAAATGATTAAGCGGTGATACTTTTGATGATGATGCGGGTTAAATAGTCGCGGTGACCATTCTTTTTCTTGTAACCCTTTCTTCTTTTCTTCTTGAAGACAATGACCTTGTCGCCTTTTCCGTGCTCTTCGACGGTGGCAGTGACTTTGGCTCCTTTAACGGTAGGAGTTCCTACTTTGATCTTATCACCGCCGATCATCAGAACTTGGTCAAACTCAAGGGTTTGGCCAGCTTCAGCCTTCAATCGGTTTACCACCAAAGGCTTGTTTTCTTCAACGCGGTACTGTCTTCCAGCTATATTAACTATGGCGTACATGTCCGTAAAATGGGCAGCAAAATTAACGAAATTCCTTCAAAAATCAAACCTGTTAACAAATTTCCCTAATGCTGGACTCAAGACCCCTGTATCAACTGTAAAGCCGCGAATGGAGCGACTTTACAGGGTTCGTACCATTTTCTGGACAGGGCGCCCGCTCGTGCCTTACGGGAAATTCGCAGGGGGCATCTTTGTATGCAATACGTATGAAAAAATCGCTGATGTTCTTGGCTGGCCTTTCGGGCACTGCTTTGTTGATGGCTCAACCTGATCCCAAACGAGGTTTTGAGAATTCTTCTCAAGAGGTGATATCGGGAACCAACATTCGCTTGTTGCCTTCAAGTAAGATGCTCATAGATCCCGTAGTATCGGTTAGCAGAAACCCCGAGATTAAGTTGAATCTGGAGACTCCCGATTATTTCTACCCTACTCCCAAGATGACGGCTTCGGTTGATCCCCAGCCCTTGTCGGAGCCTGGTGCTGATTCGGTTTACAAAAGCAATTACCTGCGTTTGGGTGCGGGAAGTTTTGGGCATTTGCTGGGCGAATTGTATGTAGCGAGTCCCTCCAATAAGTCTTATGCCTACAGCTTGAACTTGGGACATTTGCAAGGAAATAATCCCAACTCCTACCAAGATTTCCAAACGACCCAGTTGGCCCTGCAAGGTTCCAAGTTTTACTACAGAGGAAGTTTAACCGGTGGTTTTCAATATCAGCGAGATGCTTTGCACTACTTCGCCGCCGATTCTGCCTATCGCGGTGATGCCGTGATTTTGGGTAAAACAAGTGAAACCTTGACCGGTCTGCTCGATTACCAACTCAAGCGCGGCGGCAAATTGCCCGAGCTGCGTTGGTTGACCCAATATCAAGCATACAGCAACAACCTCTTGCAGCGTGAATCTGAATTGTCATCGATGTTGTCCACTCAGAAGGATTTGGCCACCAAGGCCCAATTCGTCAATGACATCTCCTTTACCTTGTTGCAATACGAACAGGCTCCCAACCTCGAAAAACCAGGCGGTTTGTCTCGTTCCAATCAAACTTTTGTAGATGCCAAGTCCTACCTGAAAATCAACCACAGGCCCAGCCAATTGAACTTGAATGCAGGCTTGATCATGACTTGGTTGAACGATGTTCAACCTTTGGCCCAAGGCGACACCAACGTGCAGTCATTCCGTTTGAATCCCTATGTAGAATTCTACAAGAAATTGAGCGGCATGGACATGCAAGTGTTCGGTGTCGTAGACGGTGGCGTGAAGAAAAACTCCATTCGTCGCATGCAGGCCTTTGTTCCGTTCACCTACGACTCAGTTGGAATTCGCAATTCATACGAACAAATCAATGCCTATGCCGGAGTACGCGGGCGCATCAGCGACAATTCCAATTTCGAATTGAATTTTGGAGGCAATAGCGTTGCTGATATGCCTTTGATCGTGAGCAACTTGGATCCATCCAATCGATTGGTCGATAGTTTGAATGCGCTGCAAGTGGTCTATGATAATGTCAATTCCATGTACTTCCGTTTTCAAACGAGTTTGTCAATGGGAGAAAAGTTCTTGCTGCATGCTTCTACGCGATTGGTGAATTACACGCCGGCCGTAGAACAACAAGCTTGGCATTTGCCCTCGTTTACCTATGAAGGCTTTCTGCGATATAAGGTCATGGAACAATTGTATGTACAGTCGTCCATCAGCGGCATGGGCAAGCGCTTCAACCGAATTTTAGACGAGAATAACCAATTGCGCACCACCGAGGTAGCGGGATTCATGGATTTGCATGTGCGAGCTGATTATAGCTTGCCCAACAAGGGCCGCGTTTGGATACAGGGTTCCAACTTGCTGAATTCAGGTTTGGAGCAGTTTGCTGGCTACGGCGGATACGGCCTTACTATTATGGGAGGAATTGCACTTTCCCTCTTTTAATTCTGTTCAAACATCTTAAATTTGAGAGCGTGAGTTTGACCTTCCTTTCCCAGTCCCTAGAAGAGTTGCTTTTGAAGCACGAATGTGTAGTGGTACCAGGATTGGGTGGTTTTTTGATGCGCTCCTATTCTTCGAGTGCGAATCCATTTTCCAAAGAATTGAAATCCAGTGGGACATCCTTGTTTTTCAATGCAGCTTTGAACAGTGATGACGGTTTGCTGGCCAAGCTTTGGTCTGATTCCAAGGGTTTGACATATGCTCAATCCTTGGCTGAGATTCGCTCCTTAGCGGTTGAAATTCAGCGCGAAGCTGAATCTAAAAAGCCCGTTCCCTTTGGAAAATTGGGCCATTTTTTCTTGAATCCTCATGGTCAGTTGTTTTTCATTCCGGCCCAGTCATTGAATCTCAGTTTGGAGCATTTTGGACTGCCCATCTTCAAGTGGAATAGCCAGGATAAACCCGCGAATTCGCCCGTTCTGCCCAAACAAGAGTCCGTTCAAGTGACCAGTGTGGAGGCTGATATTGAAGATGCTGAGGTAGCTGCCGTTGCCGATGAATGGACCGACACATTGGAGCGCAAGTTGGATAAAAATCCGCTTTGGAAAGTTGCTGCGAACATCGCTTTGGTCATGGTGGTGGCAGCCCTGTTGGTTCTCAATGTGCGTACTTTCAAAAAGGCTTACGATAACCGGGTAGATCAGCAAGCGAGCATGCAATTGCCTGCTGAAATTAGAAGTCAAGTTCCAGAAAACGCTGCAGCAAGCGAGGAAACAAATCAACAGACTTCTACCTTGAAATATGCATTGGGTGAAGCGGGAATTGAATCGCTGCGTCTAGCGATGTACCATCAAGAGGGCGATGTTTTCATCTGCGGGGGTTCCTACATTACGCCCAAAATGGCCGAAACCGAATGTTTGCTATGGCAGAAATTGGGATATGATGCCACCTACATCGAATTGGAAAACAGCAGTTTGGTTCGGGTTGTATTGGCGCGTTTCTTGAGTGACGTAGAGGCCAGTAACATAGCCAAAGACATCAAGCAATTGGCCGCGGGTCGATTGTCAGTAGAATACCTAACCCCTGCTCCTGTCTTATGAACCATTACATTGTAGATAGGCATCTGGATACTACGGCTCGGGAGAAAATGCTTTCGGGTATAATCAGCATTGTGGTTTCGGCCATGTTGCTTTTGATCTTGTTTTGGGTGCGCATTCATGTTCCAAATCCTCCATTCAAAGAGAAGGAATTGGAGTTGCAATTGGATTTTGGTATTCAAGAAGTTTCATACGGTCGTCCAACTGACGGTGGGCCGAGCACGACTCCACCTGCCTTAGGTGGCGGAGATGGAGCGGCTTCTGATCCCAATCCCACTCCCAATCAAGGCGGTTTGGGTGCTGTCGTAACCAACGATCAAAGCGAATCCGATATGGGATTGCCTCCCATTGACCCCCCAGCCTCTGAAACGCCCAAGCAAAGCGCTCTTTCTCAGCGCAACATCAGCATCGGTCAGCGAAACGGTACTCAGAACACCAACGGGTCGCCCAATGGAATTCAGGGTGGAACCGGCCGCACCGGCATGGGAGATGGTGGCAACAACGGCGGTATAACGGGTAATTATGGTCAGCGTGTAACTCCCAACAAAAACGGATTGTTCAACGCAGAAGGCTTTACCAGCTACAACATACGCCCAGGTGTTAACAAAGTCAATGCCGAAGGATTTGGCAGCATGTCGGCTTTGGTTACGGTTGATTGCAACGGCAGGGCCACGGTGAAATCCATGCTTCCTGGTGGCACCTTCACAGGGAGTTCTCAAAATGCCCTCGATGTGATGAATTACTTCATTTCCAAGGCGTCATTTGAGAAAGTTGAGGGCGGTGTTTGTCCCCAGACCTCTAAGTTTAGCCTCAACATCAAACGGGAATACATCATCAACCCCGACGGTTTGTGATCCTGAATTATTCCCAAACACTGGAGCAATTGTTCGCGCGCCTACCCATGTTTCAACGGGTGGGAAAATCAGCGTATAAGGCCAATTTAGACAATACCTGGGCCTTGATGAAGGCCTTCGATCAGCCTCAGCTAGCGTTCCCCTCCATACACATTGCTGGAACCAATGGCAAGGGATCGGTGAGTTCAGCCATGGCGGCCATTTTGGCCGAGTCTGGCTTTAAGGTGGGCCTGTATACCTCTCCCCACCTTCTTGATTTTCGTGAACGCATACAAATCAATGGACAATGCATCTCTGAGCAAGCCGTTGTTGAATTTTATCAGCGCGTAGAACCCCTATTGAATGACTTGGCTCCCTCGTTTTTTGAAATCACGGTGGCCATGGCCTTCGATTATTTTCGAAAAGAGCAGGTTGATGTGGCCGTGGTTGAAGTGGGTTTGGGTGGCCGTTTGGATAGCACAAACGTCGTAGAATCGATTTTAGGTGCCATCGCGAGCATTGGTCACGACCACATGGATTTACTGGGAGATAGCCTGGAAAAAGTGGCCACAGAGAAAGCAGGCATTGCCAAAGCAGGTATACCCGTGGTTTTGGGTCGCACCTACAACGGTTGCGACGAAGTGTTGGAGAGCGAATGCCGGCGTTTAGGGGCCTTTCCCATTTGGGCTGAAGAAGCTCCTGCCACTTGGTTGGAAGCATTTTCCCTCAAAGGGCATTACCAAAAACACAATTTGGGGGTGGTGCATCGATTGTGGCAGAACTTGCCCGCACCTTTTCAAGTCGATGAAAGAGTGGCCCTAGCCGGTTTGAGACGAACTCAATACTGGAGCGGCATTCGGGGGCGCTGGGAAATTTTAAGCGCTGCCGAGCCCTTCGTTGTTTGCGATACTGGGCACAACGCCGAGGCCATTGCGGTAACTCTGAATCAACTTCGCGGGCAAGCCCCTTTTGAAGACTGCCATTTTGTTTGGGGCGCTGTGGGCGATAAAGATTTGAAGGGGGTATTGAGCTTGCTGCCTGAATCTGCGTCCTATTATTGGTGCAAACCTTCCATTCCCAGAGGCTTGGATGCAGGACTGTTGTCTCAGGCAGCCGCTGAGTTAAACCTCAGGGGTCAAGCATTCTCTTCGGTTGCTGAAGCTTACCAGGCCGCGTTGTCAAAGGCAGAACCGCATCAAGCTATATACGTTGGGGGATCCACTTTTGTAGTGGCCGATTTGCTGGCTCACTTGAATGGGTCAGCATAAAAAAGGCCCCGATATCGGGGCCTTCCTCTGAATCAATTGGAGATTAACGAACGCCGTTCATCATGACCAGCAAGCGCTTGCTGAGCACAAACAAGAAGACTGCTGACGCCCCTGCCATGAATACGAATAGCATAAAGAAATCGTACAAGGTCAGGATTTCAAAGCCCAAGAACGTCTTGGGGTTGTCAACCAAATTAGCCTCGACATGTTGTTTGACGGCCGCTTTCATGGACTCGTCTTTGATAGAAGCCAAATTGACTTTTTCCAAAGGAATGACCGATTGCCCTTCAATTTGAGCGGCCTCAGCTGCATTGAAATTCTCAGGCAGCAAGGTTATGGTACTGCCAGCGCTGGCCAATTCAGCCTGCTTGGATTCTAGCGCTTGTACCGAAACAACGGGTTCGGGGTACAAAGCACTCAAAGTACCGGCGAATTTGTTGGCAGCCGCTGTTGACAAGAACCATACGCCCATCAACAAAGAAGCAAACTTCACAGGGGCCAACTTGTTCACCATGGAAAGTCCAATGGGAGACAAACACAATTCACCAAAAGTGTGAATGGTATACAAGCTCACCAACCACATCATGCTCACCTTAACGCCGGGTTCCAAACCTTTTACACCCAAGGCAATGACCAGGTAGCCCAGGGCTAACAAGAACAAGCCTAGAGACTGTTTAAAGGGAGATGCAGGCTCCATGTTGCGTTTGCCTAACCATCCCCAAATCCAAACGAAAATGGGAGCGAATATCACGATCGCAACCGCGTTGATGCTCTGGAAATAGGACGTAGGAACCGTAGTGCCCAAGATTTCGCGATTGGTTTGTTCCTCGGCGAAGTAAGTCAAGGAAGCACCGGCTTGTTCGAAGGCCGCCCAGAAGAAAATAACGAAAAAGGCCGCGACGTAAATTACCCAAATGCGCTGACGCTCAATCGCACTAAGGCCTGCATCTCCGATGATATAGCCTGGAGCAGCGATGGTCAAAGAGAAGATGAACGAACCAACCCAATCCATTTCACCGTAGAATTTGAATCCAAGCAAAGCGGCCAAGAATACTCCACCCCAAATCAACAAGGATTGGGTATCAACAGGGGCAGCCTCAGAACCTTTCTCTTCGCGGGCACTGTTGGGAGCGATGCCAATTTGTTCTCCTTCAGGAGTGACGATGTATTTATTCTTCAAGGTTACAAAGAGTATGATCGACAAAATCATACCGGCACAAGCGGCCAAGAAGCCCCATCTAAAATCAGCGGGATTGCCTGTGTCGCCCAAATATCCGCAGAGCAATGGAGCAATGAAGGCACCCAAGTTGATGCCCATGTAGAAAATGGTAAAGGCTGAATCGACACGTTTGTCGCCAGCGGGATACAATTGACCCACCATGGTTGAAATGTTGGGTTTGAAAAAGCCATTGCCCAGAATCAGCAGGCCCAAACCGGTAAACATGAGCATGGCCGCATAGGATTCTTGATAGAAACTGCCAGCCAGGAACATGAAAAACTGACCCAGCGCCATGAAAATACCACCAATGATGATGGACTTTCGGTTGCCCCAATAGCGGTCAGCCAAGTAGCCACCCAACAGCGGTGTCAAATACACCAAGCCTGTGTAAGAACCGTAAATCTCAGATCCCAAGGCTTTGTCAAAAAGCAAAGCTTTGGTCATGAATAGCACAAAGAGGGCACGCATTCCGTAATAGGAAAAGCGCTCCCACATTTCGGTCACAAAAAGTACATACAGTCCTTTAGGGTGCGACGCGTTTTGGTTGATTGTTGTTGTGTGGTCAGTCATAGAATGATGATTATCCGGGCTAAAATAGAAAGAAAATTCCAAAGGATTAGACGATTCTTAGGCTCTGCCGCATTCCTGTGGGAGAATTCTTGTTCCAATGAGGATCAAATGGATTTATTTTGCATCGACAAGATGCGAATCTTAGATTTCGCCCATTAGCTTGAGCATAACTACAGCTGATATAGCACGCCTGGTGTCTGCCTCGGTTGAGGGAGATGAAAGCCTTGTCATTACCGGGGTTGCAAAGTTGGAAGAAGGCAAACGGGGGGATTTGGGTTTTTGGTCCAATCCCAAATACGAATCATGGGTCTACAACAGCGCTTGTTCGGCCATCCTGGTTCCTGAGGATTTTCAGCCTTCTCAAGCGGTTACAGCCGTATTGATCAGGCATAAAAATCCCTATTTCGCTTTTTGTCAAGTATTGAGCCGTTGGTTCAATCCCATTGAGCATCCCAAGGGCGTGGAGAATGGATCCTTTGTGGCTGAAGGGGTTCAAGTCCCAGAAGATGCTTACATTGGGGCGGGCGCTTACGTATCTGCCGGGGTTCAATTGGGACAAGGCGTTAAAATCTACCCTCATGCCTTCGTTGGAGCGGGTGTTTCGCTGGGCGACGAAACGGTTGTATTCCCCAATGCCTGTATCTATGCCGGTTCTCAGATTGGAAAACGAGTCATCGTTCACGCTGGGACTGTCATTGGTTCAGATGGGTTTGGTTTTGCTTTTGAACAAGGACGATATCACAAGATACCTCAAGTGGGAATTGTGGTGCTGGAAGACGACGTCGAAATCGGAGCCAACTGCACCATCGACCGCGCTACCATGGGTCAAACCCGGGTTTTGGAAGGAAGCAAGCTGGACAATTTGGTGCAAATCGGTCACAACGTAATCGTCGGCAAGCATACGGTCATTGCCGCACAAGCCGGCATTGCAGGCAGTACAAAAATTGGTGAATATTCCGTTTTCGGTGGGCAGAGCGGGGTCTCAGGTCATTTGACCGTACCCGCCCAAACCCAACTGGGTGGACAAGCGGGCTTGACCCGAAACTTGGAGAAGTCGGGCTTGAAACTTTCGGGTACTCCTGCCCTCCCGGTCCAAGAATACCTCAGAACTTCAATTGCTATATCGCATTTATCAGATTTAGAAAAACAAGTTCGAGCCCTGAAAAAAGAACTCGATAAACTCAACGAAAAGAAATAAGAATATGACGGAGATCAATCCCAAACAAACCACCTTAAAGACAGCTGTTTCGCTATCGGGAGTGGGTTTGCATACCGGTACTTCAGTGACGGTTACCATTCACCCGGCAGGGGCCCACCATTACTATAAGTTTCGCCGCACAGATCTAGAGGGTCAGCCCATCATTGAAGCCGACTGTGATTTGGTTACCGATACATCGAGGGGCACAACGTTGGAAAAAAACGGAGCCACAGTTTCTACGATTGAGCACGTTTTGGCCGCTTTGGTGGGTTTGGAAATTGACAACGCCTTGATTGACATTAACGGCCCCGAAATGCCCATCATGGATGGCAGCTCTCAGCCTTTTGTGGAGGTCTTGCAACAGTCCGGTACACAGGAGTTAGACGCCGAGCGCGAGTACTTTGAAATTCCCCACAACATTCACTTTACCGACGAAAAGAATAAGGTAGAGATCATTGCCATGCCGGTCGATGAATACCGTTTGACCGTGATGGTGGATTACAACTCACCTGTTTTGGGAAGTCAACACGCCGGAATTACCGGCCTGAAAGATTTTATTGAGGAAATTGCTCCTTGTCGCACCTTTTGTTTCTTGCATGAATTGGAGCAGCTTTTGGCGCACGATTTGATCAAAGGCGGCGATTTGAACAATGCCATTGTGGTCGTCGATCGTGAGGTTCAACAAGATGAGTTGGATCGTTTGGCCCAAGTGTTCAACAAACCCAGTGTCTCGGTTAAGAAAGATGGAATCTTGAACAATTTGGAATTGCGATTCCAGAATGAACCCGCTCGTCACAAGTTGTTGGATATGATCGGCGATTTGGCCCTGGTGGGGATGCCCATCAAGGGACAAATCATGGCTGCGCGTCCTGGGCATGCATCCAACGTGGCTTTTGCCAAGAAGATCAAACAGGTCATGAAAAAGGAGCAGCGCCGCAAACAGACGGGTGCTCCCCATTACAATCCCAGTGAAAAGCCTTTGTACACCACCAAAGAGGTCATGAAGTTGTTGCCTCATGCGCATCCCTTCTTGTTGGTTGATAAGATTTTATCGGTTGATGAGACCTCGGTGGTGGGCATCAAGAACATCACCTACGACCAGTATTTTTTCAACGGCCATTTTCCCGGAGATCCCATTTTCCCGGGTGTATTGCAAATCGAAGCCATGGCCCAATGCGGTGGTATTTTGATTTTGAGCACGGTGGAAGATCCCGAGAACTATGGAACCTATTTCCTGAAGATAGATAACGCCAAATTCAAAGACAAGGTTGTGCCGGGCGATACGCTGATCATGAAATTGGAACTGACCGAACCCGTACGTCGAGGATTGTGCGTCATGCGCGGCCGTGCTTGGGTCGGCGAAAAATTAGTTTGCGAGGCCGAAATGATGGCCCAAGTTGTTAAAATATCCTAACATGATTCAACCACTGTCTTACGTTCACCCTACCGCCAAGATTGCCGACGGGGTTGTCATTGACCCCTTTGTAACCATTCACGGTGACGTAGAAATCGGGGAAGGTTCTCACATCATGTCGGGGGCGACTATTTTCAAAGGTAGCCGCATTGGCAAAGGGGTTCGGGTATTTCCAGGGGCTTCTATTGGCGCCATTCCCCAAGATTTGAAATTCGATGGGGAAGATAGTTTGACCTTGATTGGTGACAACAGCACCATTCGGGAATATGTGACCATCAACCGTGGCACCAAAGCTTTGGGCTACACCAAAGTGGGTTCCAATGTGCTGCTCATGGCCTACGTTCACTTGGCGCACGATTGTGTGGTAGGTAACAATTGCATCTTGGCCAACAGCGTTCAAGTGGCCGGTCATGTGACCATTGGAGATTGGGCCATTTTGGGGGGGGCTGCCCTGGTTCACCAATTTGTGAAAATTGGGCAACATGCCATGATTTCAGGCGGTTCTTTGGTGCGCAAAGATGTTCCTCCCTACACCAAAGCGGCTCGTGAGCCCCTGAGTTACGAAGGGGTCAACTCGATTGGTTTGAGACGCCGCAATTTCAACGACGAAAAAATTCGTGAGATTCAAGACATCTATAGAACCTTGTTTGTCAAGGGGCACAACGCGTCTAAGGCCATGAAGACCATTGAGACCGAATTTGTCCCCACCCCCGAGCGCGATGAGATTTTGCAATTCATTCGCGAATCTGATCGGGGCATCATGAAAGGGTATTTGGCCAAATGAGTTTGGAAATCCACCTGGAAAATGCGGGGAAGAGCTACTACAGACAGTGGTTGTTTCGCGCAGTAAACCAACGGTGGATCGCCAAGCCGGGTCAAAGTTTGGCTCTTCTGGGTCCCAACGGTTCAGGAAAATCTACTTTGGCCTTGATGATAGCCGGTCAAGTAGAACCCAGTGAGGGTTCTTGCACATGGCGGGGTGACAATCAGCAGTCTTTGCAGGCTCCTTTGGGGTACATTGCCTTGTCGTCTCCAGCATTGGAATTACCCGAAGAATGGACTTTGAACGAATGGTTCAATTTTCAAAATGAATTGGTGCCGTTTCGCAAGGGCTGCGATGCTGAGCGATTTTTACACGATTGCGGGTATTCAAAAAAGCTCCTTCTAAAGCCCATTTCTACCTATTCTTCGGGCATGAAGCAGCGCGTAAAATTGGTGTTAGCATTGTGGGCAGATGTTTCATTGTCTATTGTCGATGAACCCTGTACCAATTTGGATAAAACAGGTGAAGACTTGTATGTATCTTGGGTGCACGAATGCCTGCAACACCAGGCCGTACTAGTGGCTTCGAACCGCTTGGAAGAATATTCATTCTGCCAAGAAAAATGGGCCTTAGACCCCCATGTACAGCAACTTAGGGTTGAATGATCAATGGAAGGGTTTTTCTCTGATCAGCCTTTTCAGTTTCCACCACCAACCAATAGCATCCGGCTTCTTTACCGCTGAGTTGAACAAGGCAGCGCTTCTCCCCTTTGGCCATGTGGCCTGTCCAAACCATACGACCTGTGGCGTCATAAACGCGAATCGTGTTTTCTTGTTGGGCTGAAACCCTGTTGAGCTCAAATGAGCCATGATTGGGGTTGGGCCATAATTGAACATCCAAACTGGGAATCGCGGGCCGCAAAGCGTTGACCTGCCGCCCTTGGGTACTCTTGACCAAGTTGAGCCCCCCTCTGAGAGAGCCAATGAATACTTCGGGTATGGAATCTCCGTCTAAATCCATGGGTTCGCCAATGGCGCGAATGCCAAACTCGGCGACCGAAGAATCACCATTCAATTCCTTTTGGAAGATCCAATTCCAGTCGGGCAATAAGGTGTCTTGAAGGGAATGTCCTTGAATGGCATATCGCTGCAAACGGCCCTGAGCGGTCCCAACAATCAGCTCAACCGATCCATCCAAGTCTAGGTCGGCCACACGGGGTACGGCATAGCCAAAAGACATGTAACTGGGAGGCTCGGTATCGGTTCGCCACTCATTGGCAATAACACCCCATGCGTGCTGGCTTTCTCTCACAAACGATTGGGCCTCTCCTTGCGCAAATGCCGAAATGCGACCGTCGTAATAGCCCACCAATACATCGGTTTTCCCATCAGCGTTGTAATCATGCAAGCAAGGTGCTGCATTGGTTTGGTTGAATGCCGGTGCATAAGCTCCTAAGGGTAGACCGCCATATACAAAGGCACATGGCTGTCCAGATCCAGCTTTGTTGCTCAACCAATGGACCTGACCATTCCCTACGCCCATCAACAAATCCACATCTCCATCGTTGTCCAAATCCCCTGAGGCGGGCACCATCTGCATCCAACCCGAATCAGATAAGCCCAAGTAATCGTCGTCTTTCAATTTTAACGCATAATCGGGGGCCCCTAAATTTTCAAATAAAAACAAGCGATCGGCCAAACCTAGCGTTTGTTCAAAATCCCCATTGGAAGCCACGAGCAGATCCATGTCTCCATCGGAATCGACATCCAAAGCACATGGAGACGAGCGCGCTCCCAAATCCAATCGCGCATCTCCCATGAAGTCATGCGTTTGCAGGGCCCAGTTTTGCTGCTGCCCATTTTTAGTGCCGCGGTAATAACTGACTTGGTGGCTTTCTTTTCCTTCGGCTGCTGAATTGGGAGCAATCAAGAGGTCACGCTGGCCATCTCCATCGGCATCTGCCAAATAACCCGCGGGGAATGCGAATTGGTGAAAATCTTCGCCGCTTGCAAAGGGGAATAGCGTATCAACCGCAATCATGCTATCATACTCGGTTTGGAAATCTTTCCAACCGTTTTTCAAATAGGTAAAACGCTTGAATCCCACATTGGAAATGACCATATCCATATCGCCATCGCCTTCACGGTCGTAGAAAAAACAGGAGCTACCGCCTACATGGCGCGGCGAATATTTCTTTTCATATGGGCATTCACCCAATACGATGCTGTTGTCAAATCCTTCGTTGAAATAGCCAAAGCACACATCCATGACTTGGAACTCGAAAGTGTCGCTGGACCAGCCTTTTTCAGCTCGCACATCCCGAAATTCTGTGTAGGTCAAATTCCAGGGATCGTATTTGACAATGTCCAGGTCCCCATCCCCATCGATGTCTAACACTTCGGGCATGTCGGTGTTGGAGAACGAAAGCAGATTGTGAAGAATGAAAAAGGTGCTATCGTATTGATTGCGATAAAATTGGGGGCCGGCTTCGCCGTAGGTATTCAGTCGAATCTCAAATCGGGGAACAGTGTCAGCGCTGCCTGTGCGGTTGAGGTAAATGTACAAATCACCGCTTTCACTCAAGGTAAACACGTCAGCTTTGCCATCGCTGTTCACATCAGCCAACTTATAAAAATAATGGCCGCTGGGAAAAGCCGATGCATAGCGCATGTCCCAAATCAATTCTCCTTTCGAATTGCGAATCCAAGTTTCCAAGTGAGCATCGGTTCTGTCAAAGACAATCATGTCAGGGCGACCGTCTTGATTGATGTCCATGCTTTGGAATTGAGGGCTATTCCAACCGCCGGTCAGAGGCTGTTCAACGCGTTTTCCATTGATGTCAATGGGGTAACGCGATTGCACAAAGAATCCGGGTTGGGCTTTCAAGGCCGAGGCCAGGAGGAAAAAGCTAAAGGCGGCTGCTAATCGCATGGGATACTAAGATAGGGAATGGTGACCAATCTATCGGGACTTGCTACCTTTGAAGGTATGAATCCTATGTCCATAGACCGCATATACGGCCATTTTGTTTCCTGCGGTATGGAATATTGCACCGATAGTCGCAAGGCGGGTCCCGGCGACTTTTTTGTTTGCCTCAGGGGCGAGCGATTCGACGCCAATTTGCTGGTGCAAGAAGTCTTGGACAAGGATGTGGCATTCTTGTTGACAGACAATGAAGAGTTCCAATCTCATGACCGTGTTTTGTGGGTAGAAGATTCATTAGAGGCCTTTCAAGCCTTGGCTGCCTACCATGCCTCTACCCTTTCTACGCGTTTTATAGCCGTAGGTGGAAGCAATGGGAAAACGTCTACCAAGGAGTTGATCCACCTTGTTTTGGCTGAAAAATTCAAGGTTTATGCCACGCCTGGCAATTTCAACAACCATGTGGGTGTGCCCATGACCTTGTTGGCTTTGCGCGAAGAACACGAGATCGCAGTTGTGGAATTGGGAACCAACCACCCGGGGGAAATGGAAGAGCTTTGCCAATTGTTTCGCCCCCACTACGGGGTTATCACCAACATTGGCAAGGAACATCTCGAGGGATTTGGAACCGAAGAAGCGGTGGCCAGAGAAGAAAGTGAATTGTACTTGCGCCTTCAAGAATGCGGGGGAAAAGCCTTCGTGAATGCTGATGATGCTTGGCTAAGCAACATGTCCAAACGGTTGGAATCCAAGTTCAGTTACGGCATTCAATCTGAAACGGCTGATCTACATGGGCGTGTTTTATCAGCCATGCCCCATTTGAATTTTGAGTTGGGACTGCCCGTTGTTGGCTCAACGACCCGTGCATGGCATGGAACGTTTCAAGCTCAATTGGGAGGTAGCTACAATTTGTACAATGTCTTAGCGGCCATCGCTATCGGAATGGAATTGGGTATTTCACTCGATCAAGCGGCAGCGGCTTGTTGTTCCTATGTTCCGAGCAACAATCGTTCTCAGTGGGTTCAAACTCCCAAAACCCAAGTATACTTAGATGCCTACAATGCCAACCCGAGTAGCATGTTGGCCGCTTTGTCTGACTTTGTTCGCTTGGAAGGCCCTGAAATTAACCGCAAAGCTGTCTTGTTGGGTGATATGTTTGAATTGGGTGAAAACGAGGTGGCTGAGCACAAGGCAATCTTGGATTGGTTGTTTCAACAGCCGGGTTTGGATGTTTATCTGTGCGGTCCTCGGTTCAAGGCAGCTGCAGGCTCCTTCCCCATGGTATTCGATTCTGCCGAGGCTCTTTTGGCTTGGCTGGATACGCATCCCATTGAGGCTTCATATGCCTTCATCAAAGGTTCTAGGGGCATGAAAATGGAAAAGGCCCTGGAGCATTTCCAAGGCCTTTCATAATATCTGAAATTCACTATTAAGCAAAGTACAGCATGACTGCACCTGTAAGCAGCATGTTGACTATGGCTAAGGGAATGAGGCCCTTCCAGCCCAAGTGCATCAATTGGTCGTAGCGGAAACGGGGCAAAGTCCAGCGAATCCACATGAAGACAAAAATGAAGAAAATGACTTTCGAGAACATGACCCCGATCTGGGCAAAAGCCAACAGCGTGGGATTGCTGATCAATTCCAAACCTGGGAAATTGTATCCGCCTAGGTAAACGGTGGCCATCAAGGCGCTTGAGACAAACATGTTGATGTATTCGGCAAACAAGTAGAAACCCAGTTTCATGGAAGAATATTCTACGTTATAACCGCCTATCAATTCTGTTTCGCATTCAGCCATATCGAAGGGAGCGCGGTTACACTCGGCGAGTGCGCAGGTAAAGAATATGATGAAACCGAGGGGCTGGTACCAAATGTTCCAGTTCAAACCCTGCTGTTGTTCTACAATCTCTTTCAAGCTCAGCGTACCGCTCATCATGATCACAGCAATCAATGCAAGACCCATGCTCAATTCATAACTGATCATTTGGGCACTGGCGCGAATGGCACCAAACAAGCTGTATTTGTTGTTGGAAGCCCAGCCTCCAATCATGATTCCATATACACCTACAGAAACGATGCCGACAATGTACAATACTCCAATGTTGATGTCGGCTACTTGCAGGCTGATCAGGCGATCGCCCCAGGGCAAGGTGTCACCCCAGGGAATAACGGCACTGGTGATGCAGGCCGTAATCATGGCCAAACCTGGGCCTAAAATGAACATCCAACGTTCTGAATTTTTGGGTATCAACTCTTCTTTGAAGAACAATTTCCCGGCATCGGCCAAAGGTTGCAGAATGCCAAACGGACCGGCACGGTCAGGACCGATGCGATCTTGGAAAAAGGCAGCGATTTTGCGCTCTCCATAGGTCATGTAGGCTGCCATTCCCAAGGTTATGGCAGTCAGAATCAAAACAAAGATTGATTTCTCTATTAGCAGTGCGGTATCCATTAGGCTTTGTTTAATAAAGGTGTATGAGCAGGTGCTTCTTGCTCGTAATGACCAGCCGAAATAACCGATGAACGCTCAATTTTACGAGGTCCTTCTACCTTCCATTGGCTGAGTTCTTTCTTGTCGAAACGGCATTCGTTGCAAATGAAATCGGTGACTTCTCCATTTTCATCTTTGCGACCAGTTACGCGTGCGATGTCGTTGCCAATCATCCACAAAACGGCTTTTCCGCTGCACTTGCTGCATTCGCATGAAGCATCCATGGGCTTGGTGTACCAAACACGGGAACGAAAACGGAAGGTCTTGTCAGTCAAGGCACCTACGGGGCAAACATCGATCACGTTGCCGATGAAGTCGTTTTCCAATGATTTTTCAATGAAAGTTCCAATCTCAGCGGCGTCTCCGCGGTGCAGTACACCGTGTTCGCGTTTGTCGGTCAATTGATTGGCCGTGTGCACGCAACGGTAACACATGATGCAACGCGTCATGTGAAGTTGAATGTAGGGTCCAATGTCAATTTTATCGAATTCCCGACGTTGGAATTCGTAACGGGTCTTCGAGTGGCCATGTTCAAAAGCCAAATCTTGCAGCTTGCATTCTCCAGCTTGGTCGCACACAGGGCAATCCAAGGGGTGATTCAAAAGCAAGAATTCAACCACTCCCCCGCGGGCGTCAACCACGCGCTCAGAGGTTTTGTTCTTGACTTCCATGCCATCCATAACGGTAGTGCTGCAGGAAGCCACCAATTTGGGCATAGGACGAGGATCTTTTTCAGAACCTTTGGATACCTCTACCAAACAAGTGCGGCATTTGCCACCGCTGCCTTTTAAACTGCTGTAGTAGCACATGGCGGGTGGAACGACTTCTCCTCCAATTTGACGAGCAGCGTTGAGAATGGTCGTGCCGCGGTCAACCTGAATGGTTTTCCCGTCGATGGTGACCGTAAATTTTTCTGAATTCTCTGACATGCTTTATGCGGGTTGAGCTTCGAATTTTTTTTCTGTAACTAGGCCGTAGTTGCGTTCCAAGCAAAGCTTAGGTTGGCGAACGTGCCATTCAAATTCCTCGCGGAAGTGACGAATCGCAGCCGCAACAGGCCAAGCAGCTGCATCTCCCAAGGGACAAATGGTATTGCCCTCGATTTTGCGTTGGATATCCCAAAGCAAATCAATGTCTTCCATGGTTCCGTGACCTTCTTCCAAGCGGTGCAGGACTTTTTCCATCCAGCCGGTTCCTTCGCGGCAAGGGCTGCATTGGCCACAACTTTCGTGGTGGTAGAAGCGGCTGAAATTCCAGGTGTTTCGAACCATGCACTGGTCTTCATCATAAACGATGAAACCACCTGATCCCAACATGGAACCGGTTGCGAATCCGCCGTCGGCTAAACTTTCGTAGCTCATGAGGCGATCTTCACCTGCCGCTGTTTTGCATACCAAATAATGGGGCAAAACGGGAACGGATGAACCTCCTGGAATCAAGGCTTTAAGTCGTTTGCCATTCTTTATACCTCCACAGTATTCTTCGCTGTAAATGAACTCTTCTACGGGTAAACCCAATTCGATTTCGTAAACACCGGGTTTGTTGATGTTACCGCTGGCGCTAATCAATTTAGTACCTGTGCTGCGCCCGATACCGATGGCGGCATAGGCATCTCCTCCGTGAATGACAATGGGAACTACAGCGGCAATGGTTTCAACGTTATTAACTACGGTGGGACGTTGCCACAATCCTTTCACAGCCGGGAATGGCGGCTTCATGCGGGGATTTCCACGTTTGCCTTCTAACGATTCGATCAAAGCCGTTTCCTCGCCACAGATGTAAGCACCTGCACCAGGGGTAATAGCCAAGTCCAAATCAAAACCTGAACCCATGATGTTTTTACCCAACCAACCGTTGGCATAGGCTTCGGCAATCGCTTGCTCCACGATGCGCATGACAAACATGTATTCACCGCGTATGTAAATGTAGGATTGGTTGGCTCCCAAAGCGTACGACGACAGAATCATGCCTTCAATCAGCAAATGAGGGATTTTCTCCATCAAGTAGCGGTCTTTGAAAGTGCCAGGTTCTGATTCATCGGCATTGCAAAGCAAATGACGCGGAACACCGTCTGGTTTTGCTAAGAAGCTCCATTTCATTCCTGTAGGGAAACCAGCGCCTCCTCGGCCGCGCAAACCTGACTTTTTCACTTCTTCCACGAGGTCATCGGGAGAAAGTGTCTTGAGTGCTTTTTCTACGGCTTGGTAACCGCCTTGTTTGCGGTAAACCTCATAGGAGCGAATGCCCTCTACGTCAATATGCTCTAATAAGAGTTTCTTGCTCATTTTAGACCCATGTAATTAGCGACAGGATTGGCGCGGTACTCTTCAATGAGAGCGTCCACTTTTTCTTCTGTCAAATGTTCATGAAAAGATTCACCGACTTGGAGCATGGGCGCGTATCCGCAGGCACCCAAACACTCTACCGATTTTAACGTAAATAAACCATCGGCTGTGGTTTCACCGTCTTTGATACCCAGCTTCTGCTCGATGTAAGACACCAATTTCTCAGCGCCCTCAATCATGCAGGGGCCAGTGCGGCAAACTTCCAATTTTACTTTGCCCAAGGGCTTGGTGTCATACATGGAGTAAAAAGTAGCGACCTCATACACCTCGATGGGGTTTAAATGCAGCAATCGGGCTACGTAATCCATGGCTTCTGTATCCAAATGCCCAAAATGTGCCTGGGCCAAATGCAAGACCCGGATCAAGGCGCTTTTCTGTTTGCCCTCAGGAAATAGCGATACTATGCGGTTTACTTCCTCGAGCAACTCGGGAGTAAATTGGCGTGATTCGTTCATAACAGTTGTCATGGAATATTAGGCATCTAATTCACCGGCGATCACGTTCATGCTGCTCATGGTTAGGATGGCATCACTGAGCAAAGAGCCTTGAATCATCTCGGGATAGGCTTGGTAATAAATGAAACAAGGCCTGCGAAAATGCAGGCGATAAGGAGTGCGGCCTCCATCGCTGATGAGGTAATATCCCAACTCGCCGTTGGCACCTTCAACCGCATGGTACACTTCCCCGCTGGGAACAGGGGTTTCTCCCATGATGATTTTGAAGTGGTAAATCAGCGCTTCCATGCTGCTGTATACCTCTTGCTTGGGGGGGATGTAAAAAGAGGGAATGTCTGCGTGATAGGAACCCGTTGGCATGTTCTCCAAGGCTTGCTCAATGATGCGCAGGCTTTGGCGAATTTCTTCTTGGCGCACCTGGAATCGATCGTAAGTATCGCCGTCTTTGCCAACGGGAACATCGAAGTCGAAATCTTGGTAACTGCAGTATGGATTCATGACGCGAACATCGTAATCCAAACCAGCGGCTCGCAAATTGGGGCCCGCGAAAGAATAACTCAAGGCGCGTTCTACGGTTATGGGGCCTGCACCAATGACGCGGTCCATGAAAATGCGGTTGCGTTCGAGCAAACTATTGAATTCCTCAAAACGTGCGGGGAAAGTCATTAGGAAATCGCGCAGTTTTGCTATGAATTCAGGGCTGAAATCGCGATCAAAGCCACCAATACGACCTACGTTGGTTGTCAGTCGAGCACCGCAAATTTCTTCGTATAAGTCGTAGATGCGCTCGCGTTCTTGGAACATGTACGTGAAGCCTGTGAGAGCTCCCGTATCGACTCCAATCACGGAGTTGCAAACCAAATGGTCGGCTATACGCGCCAGTTCCATAACGATAACGCGCATGTAGTCTACTCGCTTGGGCATCTCGGCACCAATGAGTTTTTCAACCGTCATGTGCCAACCCATATTGTTGATGGGGGCAGAACAATAGTTCAAGCGGTCTGTAATGGGGGTTACCTGGTGGTATGGGCGACGCTCAGCCAACTTTTCAAAAGCGCGGTGAATGTAACCAATGGTAGGCTCTGCCGAAACAATTCGTTCGCCATCTACCTTGAGTACATTCTGGAAAATCCCGTGCGTGGCGGGGTGTGTAGGTCCCAGGTTCAGGGTAGCCAATTCGCCGTCAACGGTGTCGACGCTGCGCAGTTGCCCCTTCTCGTTAAAAATCAAATCGCTCATCGTCCAAAGAATCGGTCGTCTTTATCGTCTCGGGTTTCGTCTTCCAAGGCGTATTGTTTCAACAGCGGATGGTAATCCATCTCGTCCATATTCAGAATGCGGCGCAAGTCAGGATGCCCTTCGAACTGTATGCCGTAAAAGTCAAAAGTTTCGCGCTCCATCCAATTGGCTCCAGCGAACACAGAGCACAAACTTGGGATGCGAGCCTGGGATTCAGGTAGGGCTGCTTTCACGCGAAGACGCAGGTTTTGGGTCAAGCAATGCAAGTGATAGACCACTTCCAATTCTTTGCCGCTGCGCTCGGGATAATGCACGGCGCACAAGTCAGTGAGGAATTGAATAGGCGCTTTCTCATAAGCGCGCAAATCTTCTACTGCTTGAATCACCTGAGTGGCGTCGATGTTCATGTTGATCATGCCATAGGCGTCAACATGCATGTCGATGAGCCATGGAGCCGAGCCCCAATCTTGGGAAAAATCTTCAAAAGAGATGGCAGATGGATTCATCGCGTTTCAATGTTATAGCTTTCCAACATGCGTTTGTATTCATCTGAATTGCGTCTGCGCAAACTCTCGTTTTTCGCCAACTCCTGGATTTTCAAAACCCCCTCAATGATTTGTTCAGGACGGGGCGGGCATCCAGGAACGTAAACATCAACCGGGATAACACGGTCAATGCCCTGAAGCACCGAATAGGTATCGAAAATGCCGCCGCTGCAAGCACAAGCACCCACGCTGATGACCCATTTGGGTTCAGCCATTTGGTCGTACACTTGCTTCAAAATGGGGCCCATTTTTTTCGAAATGGTACCCATGACCATCAACAAGTCCGCTTGGCGGGGAGTGAAACTCAAACGCTCTGATCCAAAGCGAGCCAAATCATAGTTGGCTCCCATGGTCGCCATGAATTCGATTCCACAGCAAGAAGTTGCAAAAGGCAATGGCCACAAGGAATTTGCACGGGCCATGCCGATGACTTTGTCCAAGGAGGTGGCAAAAAAACCTTGCCCTTCGTACCCCTCAGGTTGTTCTACAATCTTTACCATTTGATTATTTTTCCCACTCTAGGGCGCCTTTTTTCCAAACGTATATGAAGCCGGCTAAGAAAAAGCCAACAAATGTGCTAACGGCAATAAAACCTTCCCAACCCATCTCTTTGAAATTGACGGCATAGGGGTAAAAGAAGATGACCTCTACGTCGAATAAGACAAACAAAATGGCCGAAAGAAAGTATTTTACCGAAACAGGGAAACGTGCATCTCCTTGAATTTCAATACCACATTCGAAATTTTCGTCTTTGTTGGTGGTTTTGCGTTTCGGGCCTAACAAGTGGGACAAACCCAAAGCAAGTGCCACGAAACCAACAGCAACCGCCATCTGGATGAGTACCGGGATGTAGGACGATGGTTGATTCATGCGTGCGCAAAGGTAAGGGCTGCCCCCCTATTTGCCTTGGGTTTTTGGCTCAAAAACGTGTAAAAAAATGCGAGCATTCCTTCACAATCCCAGCCTCTGTTTTTTAATGGCTTCAAATGGCCGTATTTCGCTGTATGAAAAAGATGCAAATGGCCTTATCGGCCTTGGCTTTGATCGGAATCCCTACCCTGCTTTCCAATTCCAATGGCCCGGGTGGCAACCGCACGGGATCTCCTGGGAGTTCGGGTACTTGCCAAAGTTGCCACGGCGGAACCGCCGATTTGGGCGCTAGTTTATCGGTGAAGATCACCGACAAAGCGACATCTCAAGAAGTCAGCAATTGGCAAGCTGATAAAACCTACACCATTCAACTCATTTCTACAGGGGGGGCATCGGTGAAACGTGGGTTTCAATTCACCTTGGTTGATGCCAATGGGAAATCCCAAGGAACCTTTAGCAATGCTGCTTCAAAATGCAACATTTACCAAGCAGGGTCTGCATCTGTGGTGGGTCATTCTTCTCCCGGCGACGGGTCAGCATGGACCTGCGATTGGACAGCTCCCAGCACGGGTGGAACCGAATTGACTTTATACGCAACCAGCGTTTGCTCGAATAACAATGGAGGCAATGGAGGGGATCAATTCTCTCAATTGTCGAAAGTGTTTGCCGGATCGACCTCAGGGGTATCTAGCGTTGAGAAATTTCAGGACTTGCAACTTTTGGGCAATCCTTGTGAGGGTCGAGTGGTTTGGAGCCGACAGGTGGAATCAGCCATGTTGTTCAACTCCCAAGGCCAGATGGTGGCTGAAGGGTCCCAATGCCAAGAATTGGAAGCTCGTGAGTTGCCCCATGGAATCTATTCCCTTCGCTTGATTGACGGTCCCATTCGGCAGAATCTGCCCGTCGTCATTCGTTAATTCGAAGCGCGTTCACGCTCATTCATCATTCGATTGAAGGCTCGAGCGTAGCGTTTGTGTTCCTCGAAATTTTGGGAGAAATGGTGCCGGTGGCTGCCATCTGTTTTGGCGCAGAAATACAAATATGCATGCTCTGTGTATCGAAGAACAGCATCAATAGCCTTGGGGTTGGCCGTGCATATGGGACCCGGCGGTAAGCCTTCGTATTTGTAGGTATTGAAAGGCGATTCGATGCTCAATGCATCTCCCCGAACGCGCGCGATTTTTCCGCGAGCAAAATTGATGGTGGGATCTGCCTGCAACTTCATGCCTATTCGGAGTCGATTGATGTAAACGCCGGCTATGGTTTCAAACTCATCGACTTGGTTGCTTTCTTTGGTGACGATGCTCGCCAGCGTGACGACTTCTTGAGGGCTCAGTCCCTGTAATTTCGCCTTTTCCAAACGCTCTTCGGTCCACCAAACCTCGCTTTCTCGCTTCATGCGCTCTAACAAGTCATAGGCCGTTGAGCTTGCCGATAAGTTGTAGGTATTGGGAATGAAAATAACTGGCCAGGAATGGGCGTCAATTCCCCATGGGTCCATGCAAGAATTGTTTTGAAACAGGGCATCCAATTCGCTGCTATCGGCATCGATGATGCGCGCTAAACTTTGGCTGATTTGGGCTCTATGCCAGCCCGCATGCAATACCCAATTGGAGGTTTGCCCTCGGCTAGCCCTGAGGTCTTGCAACAAATTCCACCATCGAGAGCCCGATTTGATTAACAAGCGACAGGCTTTGGGTTGAGCATATCCCAGACGCTCGGCAAACCATGAAAACGGAATCAACGGGCGATAGCCTAAACCTTGGTTCAAGGCCGAATCCAATTGGGATAATGACCAGTTGCCACGCACTCGAAACTCCTGAGTTCGCTCGTTCTGGGTTTTCCCCCAAGAGAGAATGACACATGCAGCGACTGCTAATGCCAGGAAGCCAATGGCCCATGAGCCTTTGGTTTTTTTTCGTTTCGAAGGGCGTTTGTGTGGGGCCATTTGGCTGCGCAAACTACCTTTGTTTGGTGAAAATTGCCATAGTTGGATACGGGAAAATGGGAAAAATGATGGAATCCCTGGCTCCCGAATTCCATATGACCATCGCTGAGCGATACGACAGTCAAAATCCATTGACTGACGAAAGCCCCTTGAACGTCGATGTGGCCATCGACTTTACGGAACCCAAATTGGCGGCCACGCACGTGCAGATATGCTTGCAAAAAGGGGTTGCCATTGTGGTGGGAACCACCGGTTGGTACGATCAATTTGACGCCATTTGCAGGCAAGTCGATCGCCATCAAGGAGCCTTGTTTTATGCCACCAATTTCAGCATTGGAGTTAATCTGTTTTTCAAGATGAATGAAATTATGGCAAGACTGATGAAAGGCAATGGGTACCGAGCAACCTTGACCGAAATTCACCACACGGCCAAGAAAGATGCCCCTTCGGGCACAGCCATTAGTTTGGCTGAAGGCATTCTGAAAGCCGGTGAATACAAGCAATGGAAATTGGTCGATGACCCCAATCAAGCGTCTGCGAATCAATTGCCTGTATTGGCTCATCGGCAAGACCCGGTGCCGGGAACGCACAGCATAGTTTGGTCTTCGAGCATCGATACCTTGCACATGGAGCACATTGCTCATAGCCGTGAGGGATTTGCAAGAGGTGCACTCCAAGCTGCCCAATGGATTTTTGGGAAAACCGGTGTATTCAACATGCAGGATATGCTTAATTTTACCGATTCGCAACATTCATGAATTCGGTTAACATAGAATTGTTTCTCCTGCTTTGGGGAGTGGCTTGGGTCGGAGTTCGCTTGGGCTTGTATCGCTTGTTTCAAGCAGCAGGTGAAAAAGGTTGGCAGGCTTGGGTTCCGGTTTACTCCTGGTGGATTTGGATACGCATCGTAGGGCGCCCATCGTGGTACCTCCTGGGTATGTTGATACCATGCGTCAACATTCTTTTTTCCTTCAATTTGTGTTTGGATTTGCTTCGCAGTTTCGGTAAACACCGTTTCCAAGATCAACTGTTGGGCATTGTTTTCAGTTTTGCCTACTTCCCTTACTGGGCATGGACCGATAAACAATTGACTTACCTAGGTCCTGGAGGCGATAAAAATTGGAGAAAAGAACATGTACCGGTCAACGGGGGGGGTCGCGAATGGGCCGATGCTCTTTTGTTTGCGGCTTATGTGGCAGGTGGCATGCGCGCCTTGTTTTTCGATTTGTACCAAATCCCTACTCCTTCCATGGAATCCAATTTGAAAGTGGGTGATTACTTGGTCGTCAGCCGTGTGAAAATCGGAATGCGCATTCCTTTTACTCCCTTGGCTTTGCCCGTATATTCAGCGAAAGAAATTTTCGGATTTCCGGCTTACATCGGCTCTTTTCAACTGCCTTACATGCGTTTGCCCGGTTGGTATAAGGTTCAGAACAACAATGTCATGGTGTTCAACTGGCCGGGTGACGATGACCGCTACCCCATCGATCGCAAAGACAATTATGTCAAGCGCTGTGTAGGCATTCCAGGAGATACCGTGCTGATGAAAGCCGGTCAGATTTACATCAATGGTCGAAAATTACCCATCGTAGGTAAGCAGCAAAAACGCTATTTGCTGATGATGTCAGAGCCCATTACCCAAGATTTTCTGGTGGAGTACGATTTGGGCGATTTCTTACCTGCCCGACGGGCCATGGACTTGCTCAAAGCACAGCCTGGCCTGATTCCATACAACGTGTCTACCTATCCCGAAAATGCGCGCAAATTGCAACAGCATCCATCGGTGAAGGTGGTGATGGAAGACATTCAAGATGATGGTCAGCGAGATCCCATTTTTCCTGATACCATGGCGACTCAATTCTTGAAACACCAATGGGATGTGAACAATTGGGGCCCCATTTATTTGCCTAAACGCGGTCAAACCGTAACCCTGACTCCTTCCAACTGGGATGTCTTGAAAACAGCCATCAATAAATACGAGGGCAACAACATTGTGGTTCAACAGCGCGGTCAAAATGCCGATGGAACGCCTCGGGTGGTGTTTGTTTCTGACGGCGGCCAGGGGGCTGAAATCACGGCCTACACTTTTCAGATGGGTTACTATTGGATGATCGGTGACAACCGCTACAACAGCTTGGATTCTCGTTTTTGGGGCTACGTTCCCGAAGATCACATGCTGGGTAAGCCCTTGTTTACCTTCTTCGGTTTGAAGAAAGTAATCGGCATCGACGAGTTGGGACTTCCTTTAATCGTAAACGGAGAATGGATCTACGAAACAAAAGGAATTCGCTGGGAAAAAATCTTCAAGAGTATCGATTAAACGAGCAATTTAGGGCTACTGCGCGTGTAAACCCAACCTGGCGTTTGGCAAAATTGACATTGGCTTGTTCGGAATAGTCTTTCAATTCCTCTTGCTCCTTTTGAGAAAGCAATCCCATTTCCAACAACAATTGATGGGCAACCTGATATTGGGGGCCCATTTTGCCGTCGTCTATCTTGATGACTGCCGCTAATTTCTCATCAGGAATGGCCAGGGAATAAATGCCATCAGCCCCTGTTTTCCCTATGATTCTACCCTTTGTGATGCGAACCAAGTCGCTGCAGTAACGCTGGCTTCCGGCAATCAATTCTGGGTACATAGCTACCGCAGCTACAATGCGCTTACAGGCTTCCCAAACGCGAGGGTCATCGCTTACGCGCTGGGGTTGTATCAAATTCAAATATGCCAAGGCTTGGTTTCTCAACGGCATGCCAAAAATGGGTGCGCTGCATCCGTCCAATCCGGTTTTTAAATCCAACTCGGGCATTTCGTAAAACTGAGCGATGACCTTTTTGATGGATTGCTGCAGGGGGTGTTCAGGATGGATGTAGTCCTGAATTTCATGACCAAGAGAGAGACAGGCGGCCAAAAAACCCGTGTGTTTACCTGAGCAATTGTTGTGCAAGCAACTGGGTTTTTCACCGGCCAATAACAATTTTTCTTGATCCACTCTCAAGGTGGGCGCTTGTGGGCCGCATTCCAACTGACTGGACTCGAGATTCATTTGCTTCAACATGCTTTCTACCAATGAGGTGTGCATGGTTTCGCCGTTGTGAGAAGCACAGAGTATCGCCAATTCTTTTGGTCCCCAACCCCATTTGTCGAATTGACCTGAGACTAGAAATGGAATGTGTTGAAAGTACTTCATGGCTGACCGCGGGTAAGCCCACTGCTGAGCATCTCCAAGAGAAAATACGGTCTTGCCCTTTTGGTCAACGACCACCACGGCGCCACGGTGAAAGCTCTCTATCATAGGGCCACGCCAAATTTCAACCAGGACGGGATTCATTTACAATTTGTGTTGAGCCAGCAAAAACAACACGGCCATGCGTATGGCTACCCCATTTTCCACTTGTTGAAGTATGATGCTGGAGCTGCCATCGGCCACGTCAGAACTTATTTCGACGCCTCGGTTGATCGGCCCAGGGTGCATGATGGTTATGTCTTTCCCGATCGATTTCAATTTGGCGCCGGTCAGGCCATATAAAGCTGAATATTCTCGAAGCGAGGGGAAGAATCGTTGATCTTGGCGCTCCAATTGAATGCGCAACATGTTGGCTACATCGCACCATCGCAGAGCCTCTTCAAGGTTGTGGCTTACTTTGACTCCCATGGCGCTTATGTGGCGAGGAATCAAAGTGGAAGGGCCGCAAACCATGACCTCGGCGCCCAGCAGTTGCAAGCAATAAATGTTGCTCACCGCTACCCGCGAATGCAGAATGTCGCCTACTATGACTACCTTTTTTCCTCTAACATCTCCCCATTTTTCACGAATGGAATAAGCATCTAAT
>Ga0222714_10000313_pt1 | contig 57996 bp, 50 predicted proteins | sample C33_3DmetaG_FD_165048 | JGI IMG/M metagenome (GOLD analysis project Ga0222714, IMG submission 165048) | Estuarine water microbial communities from San Francisco Bay, California, United States - C33_3D | ecosystem: Environmental > Aquatic > Marine > Unclassified | place: USA: California... | reverse complement strand
TCATTGAGAATAAATATAAGACACCAAGAGGGTATCCATTTACCCATAAACATACTTGGAGTATATATACCAAAAAGAATAGATCAGATCAAAGATTTGGGAGGTCATTCCAACCAGATATCATTGATGTTGGATTGGATATCATCAATTATCATCCAAGTTAATCTTATACCCCTGTGGGGGGTACCCCCTATATCACCCCCCTCTGGTATATAATCAAAGGGGGTATTTTGTATGTAAGTGATATGGGTCTTGAATTTTCCAGGAATATTTTTCCTTCCAACATGTTAAGACTAGGTGATATGATATAAGGTATTATCCCATTAAAAACCCTAAATGGAGGTTATTTCATTATCTCATCAATTACATTAGGTCAAACAGATCTGTACATTAAAGGAACAAATAGTACAGTTAAATGGGGGTTATTGGGTCATTGTTATTTGACCCGAGATCTTTACCTTCCAGATCATGAAGACAATTAAAGAGATAACCAAATCACTTAAAGATGTTCTTAGTCCACAGGAGAGACTCTTTAGGTCATTGGTACATTACCTTATAATCAAAGGTAGAAGTATTATCCTGTACGATGAGGATAGGTTTAAAGAGTATCTCTTGTCCATTGAAGGGGGAGAAACTGATATGTACAAGTTCCTCATTCAAAGGAGACATGAGTTTATGATGAATGTGGAAGATCTTGTTTTAAAAAGAATATCGAGATGATAAATCAGAAGTGTACTTCAAATAAGGATAATTTTTTTAGTCATTCATACCCGAAAAAGATCTTAAATGACGTTGTTTAACTTGAAAAATAGGATTAAATGGACAGTAACTCAAAAATGGGAGGAATTATGAAGGTGAAATAAAACGAAATGTAGAAATCTTGTCAACCCAAATTTTCCATAGAGTTCATAGTCGTTTAATGATCTTAAATAATCTTCATTTGATTTGAGAACACAACTGAAATACTTTAAATCATGTTCATCTAAATTGGGACGATGAGAAATGTAATGAACTAGATATTTTTCAACTTGTTCTTTTCTCATTCCACGATCGACTCCCTTATCTTAACGGATAAATCCACAATCACCATTACGTCTAGATCTACTGAATTGTATTCTGGATTCACCATTAAAAAGGATTTTAATGGAATTTGAACTTGAAAAATCTCAAATTCATTTCCAAAATCAGTTATTTGTCCCCGAAACATGTCCTTAAAGAGTGGATCGTTCATTTTGTCTGAAACCGTTAAAAGATGAAGGTCTATTTTGTCCCTCACCTTTTGAATCAACATTCTACCATTCGTTTGGTAGTCTTTACCATTCTTGTATATCATTTGTGACCTCTCCATATTTCTCTTTTTATTAATAAATATCATAAAGAGTAAAACGTGACATATTAATATTTCATCGTTTTATAATTAAAAACATCATGAAGAGTTTATTTTTCTGTTTGTTCTTGTTTATTTGTCTTCAAATATTAGGTCAGACTGACTCGTCCAGACGATTTACTTCAAATACTTATGTCGACTACATTGGAGATGAAGACACACTAGAACCATTTTTTTGGAATGGTCTAATCCACCGATGTGAAATACCAACCCCTCTTTTTGGTTCTCTAGATTCAATGAACTGTGATATGTTAATAGTGATTGTATACATGCCAGTTGTATTTAAAGAAAATGGGAGAGTTAGTAGAAAAGTAGAAAAAGAGACCATTGAAAACTTTAAAGGAGGTAAAGAGGAAATGTACTTCTTTGGTTTTGATTTACTCAAAGAAAATCTGGAAATTTATTCCTGTGATGGGTTCTTGGACAACCAACCAATTCAAAAAATAAAAAGAAGATCCAGTAAAATCCAGATCCATACTGAAGACTATCGATCCAAAAATAGGTACACCTTTTACATAAATGGAGATACAAGATTTATTGGAAATTTATACAATAAACAAACTAACCGAACGGAGATTTATTTCACGAGAGAACCAGAATACATCCAAATTTTTAAATAATGAGATATGTTATTATGTTGATTTTAGGGATTTTACCGATGGTTGGTTATTCTCAACTGGACGGTACCAAAACAATGGATTTTAACAAAATAGACTATCGACTATTGGATAGTCTCATAATAGTAGAAATCAATAAAGTCAGAGACTCGTTGGGTCACATTCATATGAATTATTCCCGAGTGTTAAGTGATAATATAACATCTCCGAGATGTGAAATACTTCGAAGAGAACAACACGTATATCATCCCCAAGGCAGAGAAAACCTATTTACAACAAAAGTTGAATCAGACCTAATTAAAGAGTCCTTAAAGACTTATGGGTTTAAAGGTGGGGATGATGTAAATGACGGTTTTGAAATATGTTTATTTAAAACTCAGAGTTATAAACTAGTCACATATGGTGAATACGCCAGTTCAATAGTCCAACTTTGGTGTACCTCAACTGATCATGCCATGGTCGTGAGAGATGCATTTGGTGAACCATCAAAGTATGATTTTCCAGATATAATAATGTCTGGTGTATCAACGAAATATGGCATGTGGGGTGGGCGAAATGGTTTCTATGCCGTTCTAAATTTGGTGCGCGTAACCGATTTTGAGTAGTTTTCACTTTGGGCATATTTATAGATATGAAAATTATATTTCAATACAATTCCTACCTTGATTCCTCCGTCTTTAAAACTGTTTCACGATTATCTGATCAATTAAAAGAAGTTATCTACTTCAACTTAGAGGACTTGAAAGAAGACCAAACCATTGGAGACTTAAATCCAATTAAGAAATCTGATGACCACAAACTTAAAGAGTTGAACTATGAGTTAAATTCAGAGTCCGAAGTTGAAACTGTGATCAGGCAAATAAATCACGATGTCTTTGGTCCGAGTTTAGTTGAAATACCTGAATCAAATACTCACTTTTCCATAAGAATAACTTGTGACCTAAAGAACAGGACTGGAAATGACAGTGGTATTAGTTGATCTGGGACACTTTTGTATATCAATAAATGTATTTTATCAAGTAACAAATGATCTAGTCCCAGTTCTAGTTAAATAAAATAGTATATTTTTTTCTTTTTACTATTGACTTTTTCTCCAATTGATATTATTTATTGTTAAACATATTTCGAGTTGAAATACTCGGTCTATTCAATAGGAAAAGAGTAAGTCAGTAAGTGACTTTTATTGAACTAGATAAGTGATAACATTGAAGAGATGATTATCACGGTTGGGATCAAACCGCCAAGTACCTCTGTCGTTTAAATGATGGAAACGGGTCTTCATAATGACTTCTTACCCACCATCGACCTCAAAATATGATCAGGTACGACATTAAAGGTCATATTCTCTTTCTAAGGGGGTAAGGGGGTATGACTTCTTTTTTGTACCTAAAATATAATATCAACTATCGTTGATTTATAATATTGATGCAGACCAGTTGACCTGATAACGTGATATTCGAGAGAAAATCAAGTATCATGAACTTAGGTGACCAAGTTGTTCCAAGTGGTATGGGTCGGACATCCAACTGGAAATATCAGTTAGGAAAAATTACCAGAATATCAGGTAAAAAAATATATGTTCAATGGGATGACACTTTTGTAGAAGATGAGTTGAAATCCTATGAAATTCAATTATTCAACCCAGACCTACTTCTAGAATTTAGTGATGGAGTGAAAATATATACAGGAGGTATTTATCGAATACTTCTGGAATATGATGGAAATTATGTGATTGGAGGTGGTAGGTTAATTCCAATAGATTCCAGAAAACAAGGTGTTCAAATCATTTCAAATTTAAGACAAAAGGAAAGAGAAGAGAAAAAGAATCTTCTAAACCTATTCAATCAAAAGTATGAGGTATCTCTTAGTGAACTAATTAAATTGAACTCAATAAGTATCGAGAACGGATACAATAGGAATCTTATTGAGAACTTTCATTTAAATTTTCAAGAGTCTACTAGATTTCAATTAAGTCCATTTATGTTACATCAACATAAAAACGGAGAAGCGTGTGAACCCCATATCCGATATATGGTTAGTATAACTGATAAAAACAACATTGTCTTTCTTGGTCTTTTAGACTTACCAACACCTGAAATTTCAGAATTTCCATAATGTTGATTCTTTATTACCTTATACTTATGACAAAAGTATAAGTCTTATATAGTTGATATTCAACATTATAGATATGTAATGTAATAAATAAATTACACTTACGTTACGAACGAAATAAAAGTATAATATGAGTTTAAAGGGATCTACAACTACAACTGGTTATCTTCAATGGGATAATTTCGTTTCTTTAATTACAAGACTAGAGAATAAAAACGAATACAAGTTCTGTCTTCTGATATCAATAGGAGTATTTACTGGTTTACGTATATCAGATCTTCTAAATTTAAAATACTCTGATCTAATCAGAAAAGATGTATTAACATTAACAGAAAAGAAAACCAAGAAAGTAAGAACCATAAAATTAAACCCAGATTTGACCTCTATGGTTGAAAGGGTTTACAAAAAACTTAACTTAAATAATTCGAATCAGTATATTTTCTTAAATCGATTTGGAAATAAGGTTATTGACAGGAGTTATGTAAATGTAAAACTAAAAGAACTGTTCTCATTTTACAGAATTAAGATTGATGGGAATATTAGTTCCCACCTTTTCAGAAAAACACTTGGACGAAGAGTAATGGAGATAAACAACTATTCAAATGAAAGTTTGATTTTACTTATGGAACTTTTTGGTCATTCCTCTATGTCAATTACCAAAAGATATTTGGGTATTAGACAAAAGGAAATAAATGATATTTATTTGTCGGTTTCATTATAACCCCCATTTAGGGTTTTTAAAGGGATAATACCTTATATCATATCAACCAGTCTTCACCTGTTGGAAGGAAAAATATTCCTGGAAAATTTCATGGACAACATCAGATGTACCTAGATGACGTCGATGATCGTATACCAGAGGGGGGTGATATAGGGGGTACCCCCTAGGAAGAGGGTATAGTATTACCTTGGATTATAATTGATGATATCCAACCCAACATCAATGATATCTGGTTGGAATGACCTACCAAACCTTTGATCTGACCTATTCTTTTTGTTGTATATACTCCAAGTATGTTTGTGGGTAAATGGATACCCTCTTGGGGTCTTATATCCTTTCTCAATGAGATGATCACTTATCTGTTTGAAGGTCATGTTCTGATTATCGTGGAGATTAGAGATAATGGAATACAACTCCATCTGATAATCACTGTAGTGGGATAACCATAGGTTCGAGGAAGTGATCCTTACTTCCATGGTTAAATAATAGGATCGATTATTATTTTTAACTTTGTTAGAAGTAATATTCTCACCTATGACAATATCAGTATTAACCAATGAAGAATTTACCTCTACGGTGGAGTAGTACAAAGCCGGAGGTTTTTTCTTAATAAAATGTTAAACCACCTTAATTCCTTGAAGGTGAAGGCTTAATGCCCTAAGTTTGCTTGATGAAAAAATCGAGTATCCTATTTTTAATACTTTGTGCAGGGTTTGTATTTTCAACCAAGGCCCAACTCAAGCAAATTCACAATCAAGCAGACTATGCCTTTTGGTTGAATTTGCCATCTGATAGCATATTGGAGTCCAAACCGCCAGTATTGATATTTCTACATGGGAAAAGTTTATCCGGAACGGATTTAAACCGCGTTAAACGCTACGGGGTTATTTCAGAAATTGAGAAGGGAAGAAATATTCCAGCAGTTGTGGTAGCGCCACAAACCTCCAATGGATGGAATCCTGACAAGGTATTGAGTGTGTTATCTTATGTAAAAAAGAATTATGATGTCGACACCAATCGGGTATATGTGGTAGGTATGAGCATGGGCGGATACGGCACTTTGAACTTTGCAGGGAAATATCCCGAACATGTGGCGGCTGCCGTTGCTCTATGCGGTGGCGGGAATGTAAAAGATGGTTGTAATTTAGCTTCTATACCCTTGTGGATACAGCACGGCACCTTGGATAGGGCGGTGCCCATCACTGAATCTGAAAAAATCGTGGCGGCAATTAAAAATTGCAATGGAGGTCAAAATCTAACATACACAGCCGTGCAAGGGGCCGATCACGGAGCTTTAGAAAAAATGTTCCGCACTGACGAAATGTACCAGTGGCTTTTTCAATACTCTAAAGAAGTTCAGTAAGCAGCGCAGCTAGCGATTACGCCCGTATACATAAATCACTACACCTGCCGACATCTTTTCGATCATTTCGTCGGTAACGTTTTCAGGAATAGCCAAGCAGCCCAAACTGCGCCCGAGCTTGCCATGTGTTTTTAGGTAGGATTCATTGGCATATTCAGCCCTGTGAATCACAATATCGCGCATTCGCGCATTTGAATTTTTGTATTTATCTAGTCCGTCTAAGCGGATAGACAAATCGTGGTCTCCACAGTAGGTTTCAGAGGTGTGGTAAACCCCTAAACTCGATTGAAAACTCCCTTCAATGTTAGAGAATTTGGTCGGGTACACATCACCTGAATTTTTACCGTGCGAAACATAGGTTTTCAGTAGCAATTCTGCATTTTGTAAATCAATGAAATAAAACCTTTTTTTAGAAGAGGCTTGGGTAAAATTCACGATAATGATTTTGTCTTTGCATACGCTACTGTCTTGTGCATTTAGCTTTTGTACACCAAGCTTATATATGCTATAGGGCAAACTGCGGTCAGAACCCATACATTTTTGGTAATGCGCATAAGAAAGTTGCTCTAAGGAGCTCTGCGATAGCGCCCAAGTACTCATCAAAACCGTAAAGAAAAAAGCGGAGAGCAGCTTCAAAAGTTTAATTTTTTACAAAAAACGTAAAAAAGCATCAATCGAAGCAAATTATTGAAAGGAAACAATGAAATAGTTTCATGCATCTTAATAAAATATAAGACGATTTGTGTACCCTCAATGTATCGTGTTTCTACATAAAAAAAGTTAAATTGCATCATATTTTATATAAGAAGAGTCAAAAGAAAATCAATTAAAAAAACAGCTGAACTATGAATAAAAAAATACTTTTCTTCTTTTTGTTGATTACCATAACAATTGGCGCTCAGAATAAAAAAGAACTCGAAGATCAACTTCTCAAGCTCAATACGGATATTGAAACATTAAAAACGGAACTTGGCGCAGCAAAGATTCAGTTGCAGCAATTCAGCGATAAAGCCAATGAATATTCCATAAAGCTTGAAGATTGCCGCACCAAGTATGAGGCCTGCACGGATGATAAGCTCAAAATGATGACTCGGCAAAATGAGCTCATTGCCCAAAATCAAAAATTGCAATTGCAAATCGATAGTTTAAAAGCAGCTGCACAAGTTGTCAGTTCTGGCTTAATTACCAATCCACAGAACAAGGAAGACTCTATTCGAATGACCATTCAAAAATACTTACTCACCGCAAGTGTAGCCGAACGAATGCAATACGTTATTTCCAATGATAAAACGGCCAATCGCATGCAAAGCTATTATTCCCAAGGAATGAAACCAAAAGAAATAAAATCATCTGAAATCACTTTTGGAAATCAAGTAGGTGAATATTTTGTTGTTTTTAGTAATAATTCAAAGTATTACGTTAAAACCGTTGGTGGCAAATATTTAATTAATTGGGAATCTTCGGTTGGATTTAATGATGTAAACTTAACAGCTTATAAAGCCAGCAGGGGGAGCTCAGTAGAGGTAAAAGTTAGAGCAAAACTATCGGATTATTATAATTATAATTATCGGGACAAAGAAGCACAATATATTTCAGTTAGTATTGTTGATAATATAGGTGGCTACGTACATGGTTATGTCAGTAGGAACTCAACACTTGGTAAGAATTTAATGAATATATTATCTGATGGTATGGAACATCAAATTATTATTCAGATTACAGCCGATAGATCAGATGACACGTCCGGAGAACTTAATATAATCACAAAACTGGTTAGTGAGAGTTGGCTAAAGGATTGATAAAACTTTCTTTCTTGGCTTTTGTTTAACTTTGTCTATGCAAGAAAAGAAAGGTATTGCCATACTTGGCTCAACAGGTTCGATTGGAACCCAAGCACTAGAAGTGTTGGCAGCCTATCCCGAATATTTTGACCTACAAGTATTGACGGCTGGTAAAAATGCGGATTTGCTCATAGAGCAAGCGCTGAAATTTCAGCCCAATACGGTTGTGATAACCGACGAAAGTCAGTACCAAAAGGTAAAGGACGCCCTGTGGGCTGCCGATATTCATGTGTATGCAGGTCAAGAGGCGCTTTGCCAGGTAGTTGAGTCCAATGAGGTGCATACCGTGCTTACTGCGCTTGTGGGATATGCAGGCTTGAAGCCTACTATTCATGCAATAGAGGCAGGTAAAACAATTGCACTTGCCAATAAAGAAACGCTTGTTGTTGCAGGAGAATTAATTACACAGTTAGCTAAAGAAAAAGGGGTAAATATCTATCCCGTAGATTCAGAGCATTCCGCCATTTTTCAATGTTTGGTGGGCGAGTTCCACAACCCTATTGAAAAAATTTATCTTACGGCCTCTGGGGGTCCATTTCGTGGTTATTCCTTAGAGCAACTAAAATCCGTAACCTTAGAGCAAGCATTGAAGCACCCCAATTGGAGCATGGGAGCCAAAATCACTATAGATTCTGCTAGTTTGATGAATAAAGGTTTGGAAGTCATTGAGGCCAAATGGCTTTTTGGTTTGGAACCCGAGCAAATAGATGTCATCGTACACCCACAATCTATCGTACACAGTTTGGTCCAATTTGAAGATGGCAGCCTAAAAGCACAAATGGGTTTGCCAGACATGAAGCTTCCCATTCAATTTGCCTTGACTTACCCATCGCGCTTTAGAACAGACTTCCCTCGTTTCAATTTCATGGACTATCCACAACTCACCTTTGAGCAGCCAGATCGGAGCGTTTTTAAAAACCTAGATTTGGCTTACCAGGCTATGACGGCTAAAGGAACAGCAGCTTGTGTGCTCAATGCCGCTAACGAAGAAGCAGTGGCGGCCTTTTTGGCTAAGCGCATATCATTTCTGGAAATTGGGCAGCTCAATAGTGATGTACTCAATGGTACGGAGCTAGTATTGAACCCCCAATATGAAGATTATGTGCATGCTGATCAAAACGCCCGCGTAAAAGTAGCTGCATTGCTTTAAAAAAGAGGATTAGAAAGTGGCTCTTAATTCCATGCCTCCAACGTGTATGAATTTACTGTTGGGCATTTTTCTTCCGCTATAGTTTAAGCTAAGTTGCAGGTTTTTACCTACGATTTTTTGAAAGCTGAATTGCCAGGTCCAGTTTGTTCCGGGCTTCAAACCATCTAGCATTTCGTACGCTGCAGCTGATAATATATTGCCAGAAAAATTATAGTACGCATATTTAAAATTACCGTTGAAACTTCCTTTTTCACTTTGATTTACCTTCCAAGCCGCTTCGAGTGTTTTGGAATTGGCAATTTGTCCTCCGTATAGGTTGTCATTTTGCTTAATTGAATAAGCACCAGTCATGCTTATGCGTAATTTGGAACCCTCCTGGAATATGAGCTGTGGTTTGATTTCTTGTTGCGAAATTTGGTAGTTTCGCCCCGTAGTATAGTCAGCCAAAGCAGTGGATGATCCGCTCAGAAGCGTGGTCTCAAATGCCATTTTTTCAGAAAGATAGATTCTAAGATTGATTTGATGTTTCAAAAGAGCCTTGGCATCATAGCCATTGGCAAGCAGTATTTTATTTTCTTGCTTCAAAAAGTTGTATTCGGCATTGAATAGCTTGCTGTTTTTGTTAAAAAGCAAGGTATTGGAGAATTGAGCATTGGCAGATTGCAATCCGAATGCATCGATATTTATAAGAAAGGGATTTACCCACTGGGCTGTTGTAGCATCCTGCAGCTTACGCTGAACTCGGATGCGCGTTTGGGTTGAGAATTTACTCAGTATACGCAAGGCCCCCTCTCTTTTGCTCCATAAAAGTTCTGGGCGCCAAACAATACTTTGATTCCACTCATTAGAATAAACTGGAGCATAGTTGGCACTTGGAACAAAGACTCTAATATAATTGGCCTGGTCGGCATAAATACTCACCTCAAATTCATTGAGGTCCTTGACGCCATCTGCATTGTAATCAATCCAGGTATAAATTCCTTGTCCGTCATTTACCTTGATATATTGAAAGCGTCTTTTTTGTTCCAATCCCGACCCTAATTCATAAAAGGTGTTGATCATGAGGGCATTTTTAAAAAAACGGGCATTGTAGTCGAATCTTGAAACTAAACTAGATTCTGACTTTTGATCGATGAGCAGACTATCGACGATATCCAATTGACGGCTGCCAAGAATGATCGTTAAATTTTGCTCAATGATTGGATTCCATTTGAGTTCAAGGCCGCTGGTTGTTGCTTTTGCTGCAAGGGCAAGAAGGCTATCAGGGCGCCAATCATAGCGCTCCCTGTAGTATACTTTTAGATCGAACTTTTTAAGTGTTTGTAGTGCTATATATGCTTGTGCATCATAGAATTGATAGGAGATGCCTTGATTGGACCCAATGTGTTTATTGAATTCATGGTCATCAATCCAACCCAATTTAAAGCGTCCTAATTGTTTGCTTAGATTCAGTCTATGCCGTATAAAAATGTTGTCATTTTGAAGTGTATGCGCCTTTAATGCAGAGGCATCCCATCGGGCTGCCCAACCTTTTTGCGCCCAATTTCCATCGGAATACAGCCGCTGACCCAAAAAAACTTGATCAATCGCAAAATATTGGGCCTTGATATTGGCTACTCCGTATGCGCTATGAGCAAATGTCTGACGGAGCTCAATTTGATTTTGATTTCCGGAATAATTCTTGTTTCTAATATTCCAATCTCTGTCAAATTCGACAGTTCTGAATTGCTCAATAGGCACAAAGCGTTGACCTACCAACATGTATTCAAGGGTAGTCGCTGATGACAAACGTAGAGAGTCTGTTTTTTTTTCATGCAGATATTGAAACCCGCCTTTTGTTGCTAGGCCCACATTATTTTTATCGTCCAGATTAGAAAATAAATTGAGGTCGTTTTCACTTATGGCATTTTCTGTAAAGAAGGTGATCCGCGGGCTAAGCGCAATACTCATTGCAGCCGTTGCAAGCTGGTTTCTTTGAGGGGTTTGTACCTTGCGAAAAGGAGCAAAATTTCCTTGTGGCATGCCATTTACCGGGGCTACCCATTTGTAAAAATTACCTGATGCCGTGACCCCAGCTAATATGTAGTCACCTTGATTCATACCAACTTCTGTAAAAACACTTTTGTAAAAGGCCACTTGTTCATCCACGCTAAAAACAAGCACATTTTCAAAGCCCAGTGTATCGATCAACCGATACATATTTGTGTTTTCTAGAAATGCAGTAGAGTCGTATCCAACAATAAATGCTTGTGACAATGTATCACCAATTTGACTCAACTGTAGCTTTTGAGTTGGGCTCAATACCTGTTGTAAGGCCTGATTTTTAAGGTCTTGTTCTTGATAGAATGCAAATGAGGTTTTCAATTTTGAATTTTCAAAACGAGTTTGATGCTGCAATAAACTTCGGGCATAATTTTGGTCTGCATATTGAAATTCAGCAACAATACGGCTGTCTTTAGTGATCAGGTGCCTAGAAGTAAAAATAAGTTCGGCATTGGCATAATCTATGACGTAATCAAATTCTTGCCCCCTTTGCAACAAATGGCCATCTAGATAAATTCGCTCTGTTGCGGCCAAAATAAGAATGTAGGGTTCGTTGTTGGCTCCCGTAAGTCGGTAAGGCCCCTGAACGGCTTCAAGTCCCTGAATGATTTGTCTCTGAAACTTTCCTTTTGACAATCCGATGCTATTCTGTGCATACCACTTCCCATTTTTTGCAGCTTGCCAAGTATACTGACCGCTGAGCCCTTGTGCTCTTTTACGATATGTTAAAAATTGGCTTTCGGGTTTGTCTAACCAAAAGTCTCCGGCAGTAACCTTGAGTTGATCGTTGTGAATTTGAATAAAAACTTGATCAAATTCCCGAATCTGATTGGTGGTGCCTGAAGCTTGGAAAGGGATATTGGCATCACTAAGCGATGCGGTAAGTGTAAGGTTGTCAGCAATTTGTCCAGTAAGTTGCAAATTTAATGCAGAATTGAGCCCTAAGCTCTGATTGTTGCCAAAGCCAATACCACGCGCAAGACTTCCGCTTTTGTGCATGCTTGTTCCCCCAAACAACTCTGAAGGATTTGCATTGTCAATTTGAAATTTCTGTCGGGCTAATTCATGGTCAAATCCAACAATATTGGGTTGTAATTGAAAGTCAAAAATCTTTTGACTTTGTTTGAAAGGAAAAATGCGAAAGACTATATATAAAGTATCCTTTGGCAGCACAAGCCAATGAAATTTATTTTGGTTGAGGTCTAGGTGGTAAGCATCTTTCTCTACGATAACCGTATCGCTGAATAGCCCAGAAGAAGAAAAAAATATAGATGGGGTATAAATAACTGCGCTATCTAAGAAAATTTCATCGGTAATAGGCAGCAACTTTACCACCCTTGAAAGTTGCTGTGCGCGTATTTGTTGCCATGCTAACAGACAGCAAATAAGTAATAGAAAAGCAATAAGTTTTTTGCGGTTCATGGGCACAAACTGCATAATTAACGTCGAATCTGCCCAGACATTGCCTTAGTCAATGATACTAAAGCCAGTGTAGGATTGCAAGGCCTTTGGTATACGGATACCATCAGCGGTTTGATGATTTTCAAGTAAGGAAGCAAGTATTCTAGGCAAAGCAAGTGCCGAACCATTAAGTGTATGGCACAGCATGGTTTTTTTATCGTCTTTGAATCTGAGCTTGAGTCGATTGGATTGAAAAGTATCGAATCTAGATACAGAACTAACTTCGAGCCATTTTTCTTGGGCTGCAGAATAAACCTCAAAATCATAGGTCATTGCTGAGGCAAAACCCATGTCTCCACCACAAAGTCGGAGAATTCTGTAGGGCAATTCAAGCTTTTCTAATAAATTTTGAACATGTGCGATCATTTCATCTAAGGCCTTTGCCGTATTGTCTGGATGTTCTACACGAACTATTTCAACTTTGTCAAATTGATGTAGTCTGTTGAGCCCTCTGACGTCCTTTCCATAAGAACCCGCTTCTCTTCTAAAACATGGCGTATAGCCACACATTTTAATTGAAAAATTGCCATCAGGTAAAATAACATCCCGATAAATATTAGTAAGTGGCACCTCCGCTGTAGGGATCAAGTAGAGGTCATCTTCGGTAACGTAATACATTTGCCCCTCTTTATCTGGAAGCTGCCCTGTACCGTAGCCACTGGCTTCATTGACCATATGCGGGGAAATAAATTCTTCATAACCCGCAGCAATTGCTTCATCTAAGAAAAATTGTATCAGTGCACGCTGTAATTTGGCTCCTTTTCCTCGGTAAAAAGGGAAGCCTGCCCCTGTTACTTTTACCCCTAGTTCAAAATCAATGAGTTTGTATTTTTTAGCCAAATCCCAGTGTGGTAAGGCATCAAAATTAAATTGAGGGATATGGCCAGCTTCATGCGTTGTTTGATTGTCTTGGGCATCGCGGCCTTGAACTACGGCCTCATGCGGCACATTTGGGAGCGTGTATAGGAGTTTTTGTAAAGCCTCTTCATGTTGGGCAACTTCTTCTTTGAGTTGCACTTCTTTCGTTTTGAGCTCACTAGATTTTGCCTTAAGTGCGCTGGCATCGTTTTGAAGTCCCTTTTTGAACAACTCACCAATTTCACGGGCAATCTGATTGAGTTCAGCGGCTAGTTGGTCAAGATTTGTTTTGGCTGCACGCCAATTTTGATCGGTTGCAATAATTGCATCTAAGGTTGATGTAGCATCAATGTTCCTTTTAGCCAAGCCGGCAATAATTGCATCTTTTTCTTGTCGAATGCGCTGAATTTCTAACATAATGACTCTCTTGAAGTGCAAAAGTAAACAAATACAGGTAAAAATCGCTGATGTTGTCCATAGTAAGGTGTTGATTATTCCTTTATCCGCCAAGTTCTTGCTTGTAGATTTGGTTTAATTTTGGACTATGCATAAACAACGAGTTAAAATTGTCAATAAGGGCCGCCATGAAGCTCCTTCTTATCAAACGGCAGGATCTTCAGGAATGGATGTCAGGGCTTGTTTAGAGGAGCCCATTGAGCTTGCACCTATGCAGCGCGCACTCATACCTACAGGATTGTTTCTTGAAATGGAAGATACGCTTGAATGTCAAGTAAGACCTAGAAGCGGACTTGCGCTTAAAAAAGGATTGACAGTACTCAATACGCCAGGCACGATAGATGCCGATTACCGTGGAGAAATTGGCGTGATTCTTGTCAATCTATCTAATGAAACGGCGACAATCACCGATGGTGAGCGCATCGCCCAACTTGTATTTTGTCAAATCGAAAAAGTAGAATTGCTTGCTGCTAATAACCTTTCTGATTCCGAGCGCGGAGCAGGGGGATTTGGTAGTACAGGGCTGAATTAAAACATATGAAAGTAATCGTACCGATGGCTGGCCGCGGAAGCCGGCTAAGACCACACACGCTCACCATCCCAAAGCCATTAGTTCCGGTTGGTGGCAAACCAATTGTACACAGGCTTGTTGCCGATATTGCTCGCCTTTGTGAAGAGCCCATTGAGCAAATTGCTTTTGTGGTAGGTGAATTTGGAGCTGAGGTTGAAAAAGAGTTGCTGGCCGTTGCCGAAAGTTTGGGTGCAAAAGGGAGTATCCACTACCAATTAGAGGCACTTGGCACTGCCCATGCAGTGATGTGCGCCTCAGAAGTTTTGGATGGCCCTGTTGTGGTTGCTTTTGCCGATACCCTTTTCAAAGCTGACTTCAAAATTAGTGCTGAAGACCAAGGCATCTTGTGGGTAAAACAGATAGAAGACCCAAGTGCTTTTGGTGTGGTAAAACTCAATGAGCAAGGGCAAATTATTGATTTTGTAGAAAAACCCCAAACCTTTGTTTCCGATTTAGCGATGATCGGTATTTATTATTTCAAAGATGGTGCACGATTAAGAAAAGAGCTACAATATCTTCTAGATCATGAAATCGTAAAAGGCGGAGAATACCAATTGCCAGATGCCCTTCGCAGGCTTACAGAAGATGGGCTTACTTTTAAGCCAGGTACTGTTGAAGAATGGCTAGACTGCGGCAATAAGGAAGTTACTGTTGCGACCAATCAGCGCGTGCTTGAACACGATGCAGCAGCAGGGCGTTTAGCACAACATGAGCTTGATCTTAATGACAGCATTATTATCGAACCCTGTTATATTGGTCCAAACGTGAAGATTACTCGTTCAATTGTGGGTCCGCATGTCTCTTTGGGTGAAGGGGCTCAACTTTTGGATGTAAACATCTCGAACAGTATCGTTGGCAATCAAACTAAATTATCAAAAATCAATTTGACTGGGGCAATGATTGGTGCACATGCGTCATATAATGGCCGATCAAAAGATCTCAGTCTTGGTGATTACAGCAGCATTGATGAGTAAGTTCAGCAGCATTTTATTGATATTGTTGCTTTTTTCTTGCAAAGTTCAAGAACGAGCAAGCATTACCCAAGACCCTGCCTATGTACGGCAGTTTCATAGTGGGGTGCGCTATATGCTCAACGACCAACACGACAATGCCATTGAAGATTTCAATGCTTGTCTGCAAAAAGAACCCAATGATGCAGCTGTACATTTTGCACTTTCTCAAACTTATCTTAAACAAGAAAACTACAACCAAGCAGCTTTTCATACTGAACGTGCCGCTGCCCTCGACCCAAAAAACTTGCATTACAAAAGAGAGCTTGCTTTTATGTATCAGCAGCTAGGCAAAGCACAAGAGGCCGCTGTTGTTTTTGAGAAATTACTTTTGGCAGAACCCAAAAACATAGATTATTACAGCGGGGCATTAATGTGTTATCAGCAGTTGAATAAACCTACTAAATCATTGGCCTTGATTCAAAAAATGGAACTCGAGCTTGGTGAAAATCCCAATACAGTCATAGAGAAATTTCACTTGTTACAACAAATGGGAAAGACCAAGGAGAGTATGACGCTATTGGAATCAGCCCGGGTGCAATTTCCATCAGACCCAAATATTCTTGCCAATTTAGTTGATAACTATTTTAGGGCTCAGAATTATACTGCTGGTTTTGAAATTTTAGATGATTTAGTCCAGGCAGACCCAACCAATGGGGTGGCTCAGTTAATGTATGGCGAAATGTGCTACCGTTCGGGCAAGGTAGATTTGGGTAAAAAACACTTGGGTTTGGGCATCCTATCTGAAGGGCCGAGCATTGATCAAAAAATGAATGTTTTGATCATGTGGGTAAATGAAAAGGACCTCAAGGATGCAAATAAGCAATTAGAAAATCTGGTGCTTTATATGACCAGTACCTATCCTAAGGAAGCCAAAGCGCATTCCATTGCCGGTGATTACTATTATGTGATTGGGCAGCCCAAAGCAGCCATTGATTGTTACCGCCAAACACTTTCCATTGACCCTAATTTAATAGCGGTTTGGAATCAGGTTTTTATTTTGGAATATGAACAAGGACTTTGGTCTTACTTGTACCAAGACGCCACACATTGTACTGAAATCTATCTAAACCACGTATTTCCTTTTTATTGGCTTGGATTAACCAATAATTACTTGGGGAAATATCAAGAGGCCTTAGATGCGCTTCAATGGGCCAGCTCTTTGGGAATAAATGATCCTGCAATGAAGGCCGAAGTAAATGCACAACTCGGTGTCGCACAATTTGGTTTGGGTCAGAAAGAAAAGGGGATAGAATTTTTCAATGCGGCAATTGCCGCCCAGCCAACCAATCTAAATTTAAAACTTGATCTTTTACATCAATTGAATAAATACCAACTTGATGCAAAGGCACATGAGGCACTTAAAACCATTGTCATTGAACACCCTAAGGAAGGGTGGCCAATGTTTGAATTGGCATATTCTTTCTTTCAAAAGGGATTCTACTTAGATGCACTTGAATGGCAGCTTAAAATCACAGATCCAGCCATATTAATAAGTTCCAAGTACTATGAGCAATTGGGAGATATTTTCTATCAGCTAGGACGTGAGATAGAGGCTTTAAAGAGCTGGCAAAAAGCACTGACATTTGATGAAGGAAGTGCAGTATTAAATCAAAAGATCACAACACAAAAATATGTTCAAGCCCCTTAATATTTTAGCCATTCTTTGTTTTAGTTTGGGCTTATTTGCTTGTAAGGCGCCAGCTGTCTTAACTGATGAACAGTTAAGAGATTTCGAAAAGCTCCCAAAACTCAAAGACAAAGAGCTTTTGGATAGACTAGATAGTCTATCACACATTGAGCCAAAGAGTTTTTACAGCAAACTCAGCGCCACCTATACAGACCTCACTGACCCCCTAGACCCAAAAGAATTCTCTTTTAAAACATCTTTCAAGATAACCAGTGACAGTGCTGTGTCAGCAATTATTACTTATGCAAAAATTCCGATTGTTACAGCGCTTGTAACTCAAGACACACTTTGCGTTGTCAATAAACGAGATCGTTGTTATACAATAGCCTCATTGGAATACCTTAAGGAATTATTTGGTGTTGATTTTACTTATGAAAATATAGAGGAAATAATATATGGTAAACCTCTAGATTATCAAGCAGATCAAAAGTATTTTGTTGATAACGACCCTTTTCAGTACAGTATTTCTACCCATAAAAAGCGTGAACGTAAAAAAGCTGACCGCAAACAACGCGACGATCTCATGATTCAATACCTACTAGCAGACAATGCTATGACACTAAAACAGACAAGAATTTGGAGTGTAGAGGACAGTACTGAAATTGGTGTGGTTTATCAAGAACGACTACAAATCAATGGCCTAAACCTCCCTAACTCGTTACTAATCAATATAAGAACACCAAACAAAGTCTTGCAGCTCATTTTGAATTACGACCGTATTGAGGTCAACGAGCCACAAGAATTAATCATCGTCATACCAGATAGCTATGAAAAATGTGATTAAAGTATTTTTGTTTTTGATATTTGCTGTTCCTGTATTTGGTCAACAAGATCAAAAACAGCTCAAAAGAGAGCAGCAAAAATTGGAAAAACGTATTTCCAACACTAAGAAATTATTGAGTAAAGTCAAGAATAACTCACAAGCTTCACTCAATGAAATTCGATTAATTGAAAATCAAATTCGCAACCGCGAAGCCTTGGTTCAGTTATTTGATAATCAGGTGCGCTCTGCAGAAATGAAGATTGTCCAAAAAAACAATGAAATTCAAAGACTCCGAGAAAAACTAAAACAACTCAAACAACAATACCGCAAGTTATTTTTGTATGCTTATAAGCATAGAGGTAATTATAACAAAGTCATGTATTTATTGGCTTCCTCTGATTACAATGAGGCTCTAAGGCGCAACAGGTATTTAAAAAAGGTTGCAGCCATCCAGCGCAAGCAAGCCGCACTCATCAAACAACATCAAGTGCTTATTGCCAAGCAAATTGAACAAATCAATATGGAGAAGCAATTTAAATTGCTGGCTTTAGATGAGAAGAAAAAAGAAAGGGATCAAATTGCACAAGACAAATCGAAAAAAGAAAAATCTTATCAAAAATTTAAAAAAGAGGAGCAAACTCTTGTAACTCAACTCAAGGAGGACGAGAGAAAGAAAATCCAACTTAAAAAACAAATCGACGCAGCCATTCGCGCCGATATTGCAAAGGAACAAGCACGCCAAGCCGAGCTTGCTAAAGCAAATGCAAAAAACACAACTACTGAAACAAACACCCCAAAATCAGGTACAGGCAGTAAGCCTGCTCCTAAAATTGTTGCAACTCCAATTTCAACTGAGGGCGCAGCTGTTGGTAAGAGTTTTGAAGCCAATCGAGGAAGATTGCCTTGGCCCGTTGATAATGGAAGCATTACCGAACGATTTGGCCGCAACTTTCATCCGACACTAAGCGGCGTCGAATGGAATAATAATGGCATCGACATTACTTGTAATCGTGGTTCAAAGGTGCGTGCTGTTTTTGAAGGCGAGGTGACTACCGTATTTTCGGTTCAAGGTGCAGGTAAAGTGGTCATTGTAAAACATGGCGCCTACCGAACTGTATACGGAAATCTGGCGGAAACTTTTGTAAGCGTGGGCAGCAAGGTGTCAACAAAACAAGCCATCGGCACTCTGTTGAACGATGGGGGAGTATCTGTATGTCATTTTGAAGTACATCAAGTGGTGGGTGTCAACCCGGTAACACTCAATCCTTCACTATGGATTGGTCGTTAGGTGGCATGATTTCGAATTCATAAACAAGCCAAATCGCACAAATTCCCCAAATGGGAACAGCGGCTTTATCGGTATCTAAATAATTATTCAAAAAGGCATGAATGAAATAGGTACTCAAAGCCATAATTGAACTAAGCACAATGATTCTATCAGCTTTTTGTGTGCGATCCAAGCGGTGATATAAGCTGATTCCGGTATAAAAAATGGCCGCTACAACGGCAAGAAAACTAAGCAATCCAAAAAATCCAGTTTCAGCCAAAGCACCTAAGTATTCGCTGTGTGCGTTGCCCATATCACCAAAATTTGTGGAAATAATCGTTAGGTTTTCGGGTCGCTGAAAAGGAGCGTATTCAAATGCATAGGTTCCTGGCCCGTAACCTACTATGGGCCTTTCTTTAAACATAGCTATAGCACAACTCCATCGGTTAATCCTTTCCAAATTGGAAGCATCGGTGGATATATTGGCGGCACTTTGCAGCCGCTCGTCAAATGCTTCGGTAGTATGCTCATATTTATTGCGCTCGAGCTCCATTTGAATGTCATCCCATTGTATGAACATAATTCCGAGCGCAACAACACTAAGTGCCACAATGGGTTTCCATGAAATTTTGTAATACAATACAAAAGCCAGGGCAATACTTCCAACGACACTCAACCATGCAGCGCGCGTATAGGAGAGCACCAACCCTATTATAATTATCAATATGAAGCCAAGGAGTGTGAGCTGCACCAAAGGGGAGTGTTTTTTATATAAATAAAGACCAACAGCCAAAGGAAAAACAAGAGCCACAATAGCGCCATAAATAGTGTGGTCTTTAAAGAAAGGAGACATGACCCAATGACCTTCTTTTTCACCGAATCCATAAAAGGAATGGTGAATGAGCGTGTAACAGATCACGATGACCGTAGCCGAAATGAACAGCCACAAGAAGAGTATGCGGTTACTATTTTTTTGAAAAAAATAGGTTCCAAAAAACAGTACAGGTATAATAAACCAAAGTTTGGCTAAAATAAATTTAAACGACACCAACGGATGGCTACTCGTTATAGCAGTAATCAAAAGCCAAAGCAGATAGATCACTACTGCCCATATAAGCGGACTGCGCCAGATATGTTTTGGAAGTATGGGGTTTTTAATTTGAATAGCACCTAAAAGTAGCATGAGCCCGAATAATAGAGGTTCGGTTGGAACAAATAGACCAAAACTACTTGTATACTCCTCAATATTTACAGACAAGGGAGTGAGGAATGCCAGGCTTAAAAAAAGTTTTTCCGTTTGAAAAATGGCAAAATAAATCGCCAATAATGCAACAGGAATAAGGGAATAAACACTTGGATCGTTCATTGAACCTTAGGCAGCTTCTTGTTTAAGTTCGTTGATGCGTTCTTTAATTAAAAGGAAAAAGAGCCCAAAGAGAAATCCGCCAATAGTTGAAACCAAAACAATTATCATTCGTTTAGGCTTCTCTTTTCTATCCGCAACTACTGCTTTTTCAACTACGAATTTGTGACTGAAATTGGCATTTGCATCAGATTCAGCCTGCTCATAAGAAACTTTGAAATCTTCGATTTTAACTATTTTTTCATTTCGCTGATATTCAAGTCCATCGTAAACTGAACCGAATTTGTTATTGATCTCTATTTTTTTGCGGATTTCGTCTTTTTCTTGCGGATTTTTGGCATCCACTAAGGCTTGATAAAGTGTTGCCCGCGCATCGTTTGGCAACACACCAATTTGAGCCAAGTCCTCGAGACGCTTCAAGATAGAATCTCTGTCTTGTTCCATTTGCTGTTTTTTTCTCAAATTAATTTGAAAGGCAGGAATTGTACGTTCTCGGATCATTTGATTCTTTACCGTATCAATAAGCTCCACAATATCATTGGCCATTGCAGCAGCTTGTTTAGGGTTTTCGTCTAAAACATCAATTTGAATTGAGCCATAGCGTGTACGACTGAAGGTAAAATGCTCAATGTAGGCCTTGTTGAGTTTATAGTATTTGTTTGGATCTGTTTTGGAGATATCATAGGCCTTCATCAAGTCGTATTTTTGAACAATACGGTCTCGAATGCGTGAGGATGATAAAATTTGTACGAGTTGCTCGGCTTGCTCTTCTTCACCAAAATCCATGGCAGCGGCCTTTACATTTCGTTGTTCAGAAAATGAAACATTACTCGAGGCGGCCGGAAATACAATTGCTGTCGATAAAAAAAGTGGTGTAATTAAAAAGGATACAATAATTGAAATAATTGCTGCTGCGCTGGTGAAATAAATGAGCGATTTACGCTGATTCCATAAAAAAATGAGTAGTGCGTTGCGTTGGTCAGTTAGGTTGTTATTTTCCATAAAATTAGTGCCCTAGAATTTTTCCTCAAAGCTATGACAATAACTTCAAAATACCATATTTATTGCGTCTTTGAACGCACTTGAAGCATTTTTATAAGTTCGCTCAGATCAATGAACTTCAGAAGAAATAATAAAACAACCAGAAAACACAGATCTAAAAGAATTAAAAGAACTGCCAACAATGGACTCATAGGGGTAAAATCTCCAAATGCCCAATAAATCGATAGATACCATGCCCCAGAAAACAAAACCAGAAGAAGGTATCGCCAGAGCCCTTTGTGTATGATTTCGAATTGAAAAACCTTTTTACAATAGATTGCTTGTGCAATAGCGGTAAATAATTGGGTAATAGCGGCAATAGCGGCAGCGGCAATAGCACCATGAGCAGCCTTTGGAATAAGCCATAGGTTTAAAGTAAAATTGAGCAGTAGGCCTACAAAAGAAATGGTATTTAGAATTTTTAAGGAACCATTCGCAGTGAGTAAGGACCCATAAATAAGATTTGACGACATTCCCAGAAAAGCCAAACTTAATAGAAAAAGCAATAAAGCACTATCTGCACTTGATTCTCTATAAATTAGATCAATAACTATACCCCCTCTAAATAAAGTAAAGACAACGAAGATGAAACTTGCGCCAAAAAGTAGTTTTGAGGCCTGAGCTACTAACCCTTTTATTTGATTAGAATTTTCCTTGAGCATTTTTGAGAACATCGGAAATAGTATCCCCGCAAATACCATGGCAAACATATAGAGCGCATCAATGAGTCTAAAGGCCTGTGCATATTTGCTTGCTTCCCTCACGCCATCCTCTATAGAATAATGTAAAAGTAGCCAGGCATCAATTCTTGTGTAGAGCGTCATCAAAACGATTAGCAATGCATATGGGAATGCGTCTTTAAGAATAGGCAGGATACGGTCTAAATGAATTTGATTTAATGATGGTTTGAGAATGAAAATGGCTGTGATAAAAGCAATAACAAAACTGAGTAAATAGCATCCAAATTGAACTAGTGCATATGATTCAATACTTACTAGTTTATGTCCGTCTGGCAATAGATACAAGATATAGCCCATTGAAAATATGAGTAGGAGTCTATCTAGCACACTAAAGAATGCATCTAATCTAAAACGTTGTATACCGGCAAAATAGCTTCGAAAAAAAGAAATATTTGCTATAAAAAACTGATTGAACCCCAGCAGTAAAATCAACTTATATTCGGTCCAGGAAATGGATACGAAATATTTAAGTAAAACAATTCCTAGAATATAAATGAGCATTAATAAAATGCGCAGTACAAAAACGGTTGAAAAGTAGTTTTTGGAGACCTCGATATTTTGAGCGCTCAAGCGCGTACTGTAATTATTTATGCCTAAATCGAATAGAATGGAAAGTATTAAGCTGAGATTGAAAAATACAAAATAGAGGCCATAGGCCGAACCCACTTCATTTTGTACGGCGGCATCTATGATAAAAATGGCTGTAGGCTTAATGATAAGATTAAGTCCGAGCGAAAATAAAAGATTTGAATAAAAACTGCGCGCTCTCATTGGCCCCAAAGCCTCAAAGATAGAAGTTTAAATGATTAACGGAGCAGATTGATATGTCCTGTTAGGATCTTTCTTTCGTCAAGATCTGGGTTCTTGAACATGATTCGGTAGGTATACAAACCAGTAGGTGCTGCCATTGCATCAGGGCCATATGTTCCATCCCATCCAACAAGTGCATTATGACTTTCAAAAATCAGTTCCCCCCAACGATTGTATACAGTGAACTCATAATTCTGAGGATCGTAGCCAGAGTAAAATACAGGACAAAAAACTTGGTTGTTTTGGTCACCGTCAGGAGTAAAGGTATTGGGAATATACAGCAATTCATTGTATTGATATCCAATACTTACAGAAGTGGCATCGGCACACAAAAGATCTGTAAGCGCAGTTAGGGTAACTGTATAGCCGTTCATGGTACTTTGGAAAATATGTGAGGGCTCAAAATCATAGGCAAATTGCCCATCGCCAAAGTCCCAAACGTAATTTGTTGCACCCGTAGATAAGTTTGAAAACATCACATACTGAGCTTCTTGAGTGAATACACCTATCGGTGATTCAAAAGAAGCGATTGGAAGATCTTCCGCGTAAATAAATGCACTTTCTGTATGGACATCAAAACAACCATTGACGGTAGTTGCTGCAAGTGTTACATCGAAAGTTCCACCATTTGGAAAAACGATCGTTGGATTGATACCTGATGCTGATAAACCGTTGCTCGTTGACCAAGCATAGGTAACATTATTGGCATCATCTGCACTAAGGGTTACCGCCAAAGGAGCACAACCTTCCACCGGGCTTGCACTAAAGGTCACTCCTGGCAAAGGATGAACTGTAACGGTTCCGGTTGCTGGTAAACTTGGGCAATTATTCAGTGTATAAACCACAATTAATGTAGTATCTTGGTTAGGAGTAAAGGTTTGACTAGAACCTCCTGGCAAACTGTTAGGCCCCCAGGCGTAGGTTCCCCCTAGTAGGTCAGGGGTAGCGCTTAAGGTAACAGGGTCGGTCTGACAAATCACCGCACTAGTAAGCGTGACTACAGGTATTGGATTTACAGTTACGATTGAATTTGCAGCTGGGCTCGTACAATTGTTAAGGGTATAAGTCACACTGTAGTTACTATTTGCCGCTGGGCTTATACTAATGGTATCAGTCGTTTCGGTGGTTGACCATAAATAAGTACCGCCTGGTAAATTTGCTGTGGCAATTAGGTTGATTACATCGCCATAACACATCACCGCATTGCTTGTCTGTACCACAGGAATTGGATTGACGACAATCGTTGCCACCGCAGTGTCTTGACAACCCTGTACATCATAAATTACTGTGTAGGCCGTTGTAGATGTGGGGCTAACGGTAACACTTGAACTGTTTGCAGCAACAGGAGCCCATGTGTAGGTGCCACCAGCAATATCAACATTGGTTTGAATCGTACTTGCGCTTCCAAGGCATATTGTATCGTTGAGGGTAGAAATTACAGGGTAAGGTTTCACGATGATATTACCTGAAACACTCGCAGAAACGCAACCATTAGGGCTAGTATATACAACACTATAGCTTGTATTCACAGTTGGGCTTGCAGTTAAGGTTGCGGTAGTAGCGCCAGTATCCCAGAGATATGACCCGCCGGCCGTTACATTATTCACATAAAGTGTGCCGCTGGTGCCAATGCAGATTGAATCTGTTGTTACAATGGGTTGTGGTGTGGCCTCTACCGTTACCGTAACATTGGCAGTTCCGGTACAACCACCTGCGGTGTAATCTACTGTGTAGGTTGTTGTGCTTAAGGGTGAAACTGCTAAAGTGGCCCCTGTGCCCAAAACAGTTCCATTCAAAGACCAACTGTATGTACCTCCGGCTACCGGAGAACTTGCGGTAAGGGTAGTGCTTCCTCCTTCACAAATAGTAACAGGGCTAACATTTACAGTCGGCCCTGGGTTAACAGTAACCGTTGTGGTAGCATTCACTGATCCACAGTTTGGCACCGTTAATGCCACAGTGTATGTCCCAGCCGCAAGTAGAGTGGGGCTAGTAACTGTAGGGTTTTGTTGGGTTGAGGTGAAGTTATTAGGACCAGTCCAAGCCCAAGAATAATTGGCTCCGGTGGGGTTGGGAACCGCTCCTAAATCAAAAGATTGCCCACTGCAAATAGGGCCGGTATTGCTTGCTGTGAGTGTTGGTAAAGTACAGCAATTGATATACATGGTGATGCGTCCAATGTTGTAATTGACTTCAGACCAAATATTTGCCATGGGTGCTCCAGTACCTGCCGGGCAAGATTGCATGCCACTGCGCTGAAGGGTAGTGTTGAATCCATTGATGCTCGTTACAAAATTAGCAGGGCCATAGCTATTAACACAGTTTGTGCCACGGGCACCATAGACGCCAATAATATCACCAGATGCTACCGGAATATTACAAGCTATCACTTGAGTTGCGGGCGCAGCTGTGATGTCAAATAACTGTACAAAATTATTAGTTGTGCCGGCAAAGGCAGGCGGAGGCCCGGCAGTGAACTTCACCACTCGGATGGTTTGTGTGCCAGTTGGGTTGGCATCAGGCGGGATATACAACCCGCAGATGGTAAAGCTTGTAGGCGCAGTGAAATGGTAACCGCGTATCATGCTCGTAAAAGTGTTGGTTTGTGTTCCAACACTAATTGGTGTTCCTTGCGATAAAGCTGAACTTAGAGAAAGCCCAAACAGAAGTAAAACAAGTAATATTTTTTTCATTTATCTAATCAGATTAACATGCCCGTAAAATGATCTTCTTTCATCAATCGAAGGCAGTTTTACGGTTATCATGTAGGTATACGTGCCATTCTGACAAGGGTTGCCTTGCGGCCCAAAACTGCCATCCCATCCAATTGAAGGATCTAAGGATTCAAAAACTACTTCACCCCACCTATTATAAATCAGTAGTTGGAAATTATACGGGTCAATTCCGGTGGTAAAGATAGGAAGAAACGTTTGATTAAATTGGTCACCGTCTGGGGTAAATGAATTAGGAATGTAATATACCAAACCAGGGTCAAATTCAATGAAAAAACTGGTGCTATCCGCGCAGCCAAGTGGTGAAAAAGCAATGAGTGTTACCAGTACACCTTGGCTTTCAACATTGAAGGTATAGGTAGGCCCCTCCTCTAATGAGGAGCCGCCGTCACCGAAATTCCACAAATAGCTTGATGCCCCAAATGAGTTATTCCAAAAAGAAAGAGTTTGGTTTGGCTGGGTGAACACTTGTGCCGATGGTTCAAAGGCTGCAACGGGGTAATTGTCTACGGAGATTATATTGTTTATTGTTGTACTGCTTGAACACCCATTTTCAGTGACGCTTAAAGTTACAGCGTAATTGCCGGCGTTGTCGAAATCAAAAGTACTTTGATTGCCATTAGCGCTTTGTAAATCACTTGTTTGCCATATATAGCTTGAATACGAAGGGAAATCTGCCGTAAAGGTTGATGTAAAAGGGGCACAGCCTTGTAAAGCATCAGCGCTAAAAGAACTTATTGGCAAAGGTGTCACGGTTACAGTAGCAAAAAGAGTGTCGGAGGAGCAGCCATTTAAGACATTGAAGACAGCTAAAGTGGTATCTTGACTAGGGCTAAATGTATTGCTTGAAAGGCCCTGAATTGCAGTGGCTCCCCAATAAAAAACTCCACTCGGATTTGCATTGGCAACCAAGGTTACTGGGTCTCCGGCACATATGGTTTGGTTATTAATGGCCAATTGTGGCACGACATTTACGGTTAAGGTTGCAGTTGCAGCACTCGAGGTACAGCCATTAAGGGTATAAGTTACAGTTTCACTTATCGTACTCAAGGGGCTTAATGTAATGGTATCATTGGTGCTGCCTGTAGACCATAAAAATTGCCCATTAGGCATATTGGCACTTACAGATAATGAGCCGGTTTGTCCTTCACAAATTGTTCCATTTTGAACTTGAATGCTCGGAACGGGATTCACAAAAATTTGTGCTGTTGCGGTATCGGCACATCCAGCTAAGTTATAAATAACTGAATAGCTTGTGGTTGTATTTGGACTGATAGAAAGACTTGCCTGTGTTGATGAATTACTAAGCCAAAGGTAATTACCACCAATCAGACTAACTTGTGTTTGAATAACTCCAGTATTTCCGTCACAGATCGTATCATTGGTCGCAGAAACAGTTGGGTATGGATTCACAACAACGGTCATAGAGGCTGTATTGGCACAAAGGCCTGTGTTTGGTGTGAAAGTATAGGTTGTTGTGTTATTGAAATTTAGTGCCGGTGACCAACTTCCATTCACCCCATTGTTTGATGTCGTTGGCAAGGCAAAAGCGGTCCCCGTACATACAGGAGCAATTTGTGTAAAAACAGGATTGGTATTGGCTTGTATTCCAATTAGAATTTGAGTAGTATCGGTACAACCATTAGAAGCAGTAACAATAACTTGGTACAGTGCAGGCATGCTCACAGTTAAGTTAGGTGCGCTACTAATAAATCCAACGGCATTTGACCAATAATAGCTCAATCCTCCACTAGCTAAAAGTGAAATCGATGTCGTATTACAGTCAAGCGTATTGGTTTGGGTTTGGTTGCTTATTGAAGCAGATGGCTGGATCACATTCTGTGTAATGACAATGGTATCATTTGCCGTACAACCATTTAATCCAGTTGCAGTGAGAATGTATGTCCCTGGAGCCGTTACGGATAAACTAGGTAAGGCACCAACTGCTGCCGAACCATTGGCCCATGTATAGGAACTTCCTCCTGAAGCAGAAAGTGAAATACTTGTTTGTACACAAGTTAATTCTGTAATTGCGCTGTTGTTGGTAATTGCAGGAGTGGGTAATGAAATATCTTGTGTGATGCTTGTACTTTGAGTGGCTACACATCCATTGGAACCTGTAACTGTAACTGTGTAGATGCCAGGTGAATTAATAGTGGTACTTGGATTTGTTCCAATTACATTTGATCCATTTGACCAAGAATATGAAACACCACCAGTAGCTTGTATAGTAATAGTTGTGGTATTGCAGTCTAGTTCTGATGTATTTGGAGTATTGTTAATTACGACATTGGGGGGCGATAAATTTTGTGTGATCGTACAAGTGGCAGAGGCAGTACATCCATTGCTGCCAATTCCACTGACATTGTAAGTGCCTGGGGCATTTACTAAAAGACTGTTTGTACTACCTAGATTTGTTGTGCCCAAGGCCCAAGAATAACTTACCGCACCATTAGCCGATAAATCAATGCTTGTCGTAGTACAATTAAGTTCCGTAGTATTTGGATTAGGCGTGATTGTGATGTTGGGGAGTTGAATATTTTGAGTAATTACAATGCTACTCGTTTGGGTACAACCATTGGAATTGGCTGCAACCGTAACGGTATAAGTACCGGGTGAATTCACTACTAAAGACGAATTATTCCCAACAATATTACTACCATTTGACCAACTGTAGGTATCTCCTCCTGTGGCAGAAAGGTTAATACTTGTTAGGGAGCAAGTAAGCTCTGTAGCCCCTGTACTGTTGCTGATAGTTGCCGTTGGTGAAAGCGTATCTTGAGTAATTGTAAGTTGTTGGGTAGAACTACAGCCGTTGGTGCTCGTAGCAACAACAGTGTAGGTGCCAGCACTGATTACATTTAACGAAGCTGTATTACCTACATTTCCAGTTGTATTTGACCATACATAACTCGAAGCCCCAATTGCCGTCAGTGCAATGTTCGTTTGGTTACAATTTAAAACAGTAGTATTGGAAGTATTCGTAATACTAGCCACCGGACTTAAAGTATCAATTAGAACTGTATAGGCTGCAGTACCAATACAACCATTGGATTCAAGTATATTTAAAGTGTAGATGCCCGGACTGGAAACTGTTAAATTTGATACATTTCCAGCACCAGAAATAGGGCCAGTACTTAAAACAGTGTTGGCATTTAACCAAGTGGCTGTGCCAGAGAAGGTTGAAGATGCGCCGGTTAATATGATTGAGGTATTATTGCAATCTATGGTGCCATTTGCAGTAGCTGAAATAGATACAACAGGCGCTTGTGTATTTTGTGTAATAGTAATAGATTGAGTTGCAGAACAGCCATTTGCAGCTGTTACTGTAAGGTCATAAGTACCTGCTGTATTGATAGATATTGATGAGGTATTGCCAATAGTTGTTGTGCCTGAAACCCACAAGTAAGAGCCACCCCCACTTGCAAGTAAAGTCAATGAATTATTGGTACATGAGAGCATCGTTGAATTTGGGTTAGTAGTAATTGCAGCCGTTGGTGCAGTGATATTTTGTGTAATTGTGGTACTATTGGTTGTAGTACAACCGTTGGCACCAGTAACAGTAACTGTATAGGTGCCAGGAGCAGAAACGGTGAGTTGACTTGTAGTACCAAGATTTGTAGTGCCATTCGACCAAGCATAGGTTCCTCCTCCACTCGCAACAAGATCAATTGAGGTCAAGGAACACGTTAAAATATTAGAATTGGATAGGTTGATCGTATTCACCACAGGAGATACTGTAGACTGAGTAATATTGATCGTTGAGGTATTCGTACAACCATTGGCCCCTGTAACTGTAAGAGTATAAGTGCCTGGAGATGAAATACTTAAATTAGAACTGCTCGAAATCACATTACTGCCATTACTCCAACTATAACTTTGCCCACCGGTTGCCGACAGGTTGATAGAAGTTTGAGAGCAGTTTAAAACTGTTGTACCACTAAGATTATTAATTGTGGCACTTGGAATTTGTACGTTTTGAGTAATGACCTGAGTTAAACTCATGCTGCAGCCATTAGGGTCAGCACCTGTAACAGTGTAAGTTCCTGGGCTTGATACCTGAAGAACACTGGCACTACCCAATACACCCGTAGCGTTTGACCAAGTGTAGGTGGTTGCACCGGTTGCGCTTAGATTAATTGAGCTGATGTTGCAATTCAATTCGTTGGCAGAGGCACTTAATGAAATGATAGGCGTGATCGTATCTTGAGTGATTTGTATGCTCAACGAAGACTGACATCCATAGGAATTGGTAACAGTAAGTTGATAATCTCCGGGATTAGTTATGGCAAGTGCTGCGTTGGAGCCAATAATATTCCCATTATTTGACCAAGAATAATTACCGACACCTGTTGCAGTTATTGAAATACTTGTTTGATTGCAATTGAGTTCAGTGGTGTTGGAGTTATTTGTAATGCCAGAATTGGGAACGGGGTTTACTGTTATTGAAAGCGTTGATGTTGTAGCACAAATACCGGAGTTTGGCGTAAAAGTATAGGTAGTTGTTTGTTGGTTATTCAATGCCGGAGACCAAGTCCCTGATATGTTATTCAATGAACTACTTGGTAATTGGCTTAGAGTGCCCCCTTGACAAATAGCATTCACAGCAGCAAAGTTGGGAGTGGCATTGGGCGTCACTGTAACGACACCATTCACAAAATTTACCCCATCCCAAAAGTCACCGCCATTGGCATTGTAGCCGCCATATACTGTGCAACCGTTATAAGTATAACTAAATGAATAATAATAAGTTCCCGCGCTGAGTCCACTTAGTGTGGCTTGGTATTCATCATTGTTGGGATTTACTGCCATATTATTATTGTAAATGGCTGTATTCCATGAGCTTGCTGGCCAAGTTGCAGGATCTGTATTGACAGTACTAATTCCAAACGCTACGCTGATACCAGGAGCTTGCCCAGGAGCTTCGGTTAAGCCGGGCTCATAAACTTGACCATAAATATCAAGAGAAGTTCCCTCACAAATTGTAGATACTCCAGGCCATTGTATATTTGCCCAATCGACAATATCTATGAGATTGGCATATATTGTGGTATCAGCTGTTCCACACCCCGGGATGTCATATTGAACGTTATATGCCGTGGTTGCGCCAGGGCTCACACTTATTGAATTGCCAGTGAAATTACCAGGGGCCCAAAGATAGGTTCCTCCAGAAGGGCTTCCAGATGCGGTTAAAGTTACTGTACTGCCCGGGCAAAAGTCGACCGAAGTACACGACACAGTTGGCGCAGGATTGACAGTAACATTGGCCGTAACTGGCGCCGTTGTACACCCATTTAAGGTGTAAGTAACATCATAAGTAGTAGATACAGTAGGGCTCACGGTGATTGTTGCACCCGTTTGCCCACTAGCGGTCCAATTAAATACACCCCCAGCTGAAGGGCTTGAGGCCGTTAAAGTGGCAGATTGGCCACTACATATGGTTGCGTTATTTACAGAAAGGGTAGCCGATGATCCAATATTGACGGTCATCTGATCTTGATTGGTACAACCATTTGCAGTTGCCGTCAGCGTGTATGTAGTTGTGGTAGAGGGAGAAGCCACCGGATTAAGGATAGAGGCATTGCTAAGGGTAGCTGACGGGCTCCAACTAACAACGGGACTCACCGATCCAGCACATCCAGCAATACTCATTGAAGTCGTTTGCCCTCCTGTGATTAGCTGAATGCCACCAATCAATGAGGTTGTCCCGCACATGACATTATATGCCGCGACATTTGAATTTGAAGGCCCTTGGGTTTCAATGGAAAAAGTGTAGGGCGGAGAAGTTGGTGCAGGTATGGTTATGGTATTATTTGAACCAGTAGCATAAGGCCCCCCTGATCCAATAATGGCACCTAGCGAATTGGTGAGGGTCCAAGATGTTTCATCAAGGTTGCTACCACTAAAAACATTGATAGTTATTGGTCCACTAAAGCCGCCAGTCGCTGAAGCACTTCCATTTAAGGTAACGCTGCCTCCGCACGTAGTGAGGTCAGGGCCAGCATCTACCACCGGAAGTGGTGTAACAAAAACCGTAACTTGGTCTTGACCGCTGCATGTCCCTTGTGTTGCAGTAAGTGTATAGGTTGTTGTGGCAGATGGGGTAGCTGTTGGATTGAGAATATTTGTTGCGCTTAATGTTGCCGCTGGGCTCCAGACGTATGTGATAGGTGCAGTGCTCGGAGAACCTGTGCACCCAGCAACCGAAACAGTTGTAGATAGGCAAGGCCCCACTGATCCCGAACTGACAGTTGTTCCATTACATGAAATAGTGTAGTTAGCTGTATTGTCACAAATGATTCCTAAGGTCTCAAGATAAAAACTATAAGGCCCTGCACCTGGCGAGGCAATGGTGACGGTATTCGTCGACCCCGAAGCATAAGGCCCTCCAGAGCCTATTTGGGTGCCAGCGGCATTAGTTAGCGTCCAGGAAACCATATCAAGCCAGCTTGGCCCACTAATTGTTACAACTAAGGCACTACCGCTGCCTCCTGAGCCTCCTGAACCAGCTGTAACCGTTCCATTCAATGTAGCCGATGAACCAGCACAAATAATTTGGTCTGGGCCTGCATCAACCACCGGATTGCTACAAGGTGGCGTTGGGCAACTCACCGAGTAAGACATGGTTGCCGAACCAAATAAAGGTTGGCATACAAATTGGGAGAGTTGTACAGAATAACTTCCTGAGGTGGGGCATGTCCAGGTAGCATTGGTTTGCAAACCGCATTGGTCGTCCCAACCTTGAACAAATGTAATACTAGAATTATAAAGCCTGATGTAGGTATCGGTAGTACTTAAGCCACATGTTGTAAAATTATAAGTGCATCCAGCTGTTGCCGTAAACGTAAAAACTGGGGCAGTTCCAGCCGGGTAGGTTGCGGTATTTTGAACACTGCTACTTGGTGTAATAGCGGTGGTACTAGTAGCAGGCGTACAGTATTGTGCGTTTGCAATTGAATACAAACCAATAACAAGCCATAAAATGGCGAGATTCCGCATCTTGTGTAGTAGAGTTTAGTTTTAGCAAGCTAAATTTAGTATAATTAAAACGAAACTACAACTTTGAGGTTGCCTGTGTCACAAAAAAGGCTTCCGAAGAAGCCTATGTTTAAAATTCAAATGATTCCATGAATTTCGTTGTGAAATTCCCGGAATTGAAATCGGGGTTGTCCATCAGTTTGAGATGAAAAGGAATGGTGGTTTTAACACCTCCAATGACGTATTCATTGAGTGCACGTTTCATTTTTAAGATGGCTTCTTCTCGGGTTTGGGCCACAACGATTAATTTAGAAATCATGGAGTCATAGTGCGGCGGAATAGAATATCCGGCATATACATGCGCGTCAATGCGCACCCCATGACCACCAGGGCAATGATAATCAGTGATTTTTCCTGGGCTTGGTCTAAAATCTGCATACGGGTCTTCGGCATTGATGCGACATTGCATAGCATGCATCATTGGATAATAGTTCTTGCCAGAAATTTTTTCTCCTGCTGCAATTTTGATTTGCTCTTTGATTAAATCAAAATTGATAACCTCTTCAGTAATGGTGTGTTCTACCTGAATTCTGGTATTCATTTCCATGAAGTAGAAGTCACGGTTTTTATCTACAAGAAATTCTACAGTACCTACACCCTCGTATTTTACAGCTTTTGCTGCTTTGATAGCCGCTTCCCCCATTTTTTCACGCAATTCGTCGGTCATGAATGGAGAGGGCGTTTCTTCTACTAATTTTTGGTGCCTGCGTTGGATAGAGCAATCTCTTTCAGAAAGGTGACATGCATTACCATATTGATCACCGGCAATTTGAATTTCAATATGCCTGGGTTCTTCGATGAATTTCTCCATATAAATACCATCGTTGCCAAAGGCAGCCCCAGCTTCCTGTCTTGCTGAATCCCAAGCTGCTTCCATTTCTTCTTTGGTCCAAACAATACGCATTCCTTTGCCTCCACCTCCTGCAGTTGCTTTGAGAATCACAGGATATTTAACAATTTCGGCTGTGGCAAAAGCATCATCCAAATCTTTTAGCAATCCTTTGGAACCTGGAATACAAGGCACGCCTGCAGCTATCATTGTAGCTTTGGCAGTAGCCTTGTCACCCATCCCTGCGATTTGCTCCGGAAGGGCGCCAATAAATTTAATACCATGTTCCTGACAAACCTTAGAGAATTTCTCATTTTCAGAGAGAAACCCATAGCCGGGGTGGATGGCATCAGCGTTGGTAATTTCTGCAGCCGCAATGATATTTGGAATGCTCAGGTATGATTGTGCACTTACTGGAGGCCCGATACAAACGGCTTCATCGGCAAAGCGAACAGGCAAGCTATCCTTATCGGCGGTAGAATACACAGCCACCGTTTTGATACCCATCTCTTTACATGTACGAATGACGCGCAAGGCGATTTCGCCGCGGTTGGCAATTAATATTTTTTTAAACATGGCTGGATTTTTATGCGGGATCAACCAAGAATAATGGTTGGTCGTAATCAACAGGGCTGGCGTTATCTACCAATACCTTTACAATTTTACCAGAGACTTCTGCTTCAATTTCATTGAAGGTTTTCATGGCTTCAATGATACAAACTTTGTCTCCTGTGTTGATAGTATCTCCAACATTCACAAATGGATCTTTGTCAGGACCAGGTGTACGATAGAAAGTACCAATCATTGGTGATTTAACCGTGATGTATTTGCTATCATCCGAAGGAGCAACTGCCTCTGGAGCTGCACTAGCCGCAACTGCTGGTGCTGGTGTTGCCACAGGAGCAGGAGCTGCCACCACGGGTGCAGCTTGAACCATAATTGGTTCGGCTTGGCTACCCTTGATTGAAATGCGAAAACCTTCTCTTTCAATCTCTACTTTACCAAGTCCAGACTTGGATACCAATTTGATGAGGTCTTTGATTTCTTCTAAATTCATTTTATGATTTTTTTCAAATTTAACTTAATTATGAATTGTATGCCCATTTGAGGTAAATAGCACCCCAAGTAAAGCCACCTCCAAAAGCGGATAATATAATTACATCCCCTTTTTTGAGTTGACTTTCATAATCCCACAAGCACAGTGGAAGTGTCCCTGCAGTGGTATTGCCATAGCGCTGAATGTTGATCATGACTTTTTCTTTGGTCAGGCCCATTCTATTTGCGGTTGCATCAATAATGCGCAGATTGGCTTGGTGTGGCACCAACCAACTTACATCTTCCGAAGAAAGGTTGTTACGTTCCATGATTTCAGCAGAAACATCCGCCATATTGGTCACAGCAAATTTAAAAACCGCTTGCCCTTCTTGTTTTACATAATGCATGCGGTTTTCAACGGTCTCAATAGATGCCGGCATATACGAACCACCTGCAGGTTGTTGTAAAAACTGTCTGCCAGCACCATCGCTACGTAAAATAAAATCTAGCACACCGTTGCCTTCCTCATTGGGCTCAAGCAATACTGCACCCGCGCCATCGCCAAAAATAACACATGTAGTTCTGTCTTGGTAATCAATGATAGACGACATCTTATCAACGCCAATCACAATTACTTTTTTATGTTTGCCCGACTCAATAAATTGTGCTCCTGTAGATAAAGCATAAAGAAAACCAGAACAGGCAGCATTGACATCGTAGCTCCAGGCATTTTTCATGCCTACTTTATCACAAACAATATTGGCGGTGCTCGGAAAAGGGTGATCAGGGGTTACGGTTCCCACAATAACCAGATCAATTTCCATCGGATCAATACCTTTTTTATCTAAAAGTTTTTGTACGGCAGCTGCAGCCATATCTGAACTCGCTCCGTCTTTCATGATGCGCCTTTCCTTGATTCCTGTCCGAGAGGTGATCCACTCATCAGAGGTATCTACCAACTTGGCTAAGTCGTCGTTTGAAAGAATGTGTTCCGGTACATAGCCCTGAACTGCGGTAATTGCAGCGGTAATTTGACCCATATTAATTGAATACTTTGTTAATTTTATCGATAAGTTGCGTTTTTACAACGTCTGAGGCGTGTATGAGCATGTTTTTAACAGCAACGTCGTTTGAAATACCGTGGCCAATAATGGCATTGCCTCGCACACCCAATACCGGTGTACCGCCGTAATTTTCATAATTGAATCGATCAAAGTAAGGATCTTGAATTCCTCGTTTTTTCATCAATGTAAAAATACCTTCCGCTTCTTTGAGAACAATATTGCCAGTAAAGCCGTCACAAACAATTACATCTGCCACGCCGGTAAATAAATCACGACCTTCCACATTGCCAATAAAATTAACTTCGTCAGTCTCTGAAAGCAATTTATAAGTGGCAATGGCAAGTAAATTTCCTTTTGAATCTTCCTCTCCGATATTTAACAAGGCCACTTTCGGATTTTCAATACCCAAAACACTATTGGCGTATATCGAACCCAAGATTGCGAATTGGTAAAGAACATCTGCTTTGCAATCTGCATTGGAACCAACATCGAGCAAGACGGTCTTTCCATCATTGATTGTTGGAAGGGTGGATGTAATGCATGGTCGAATAACGCCAGGGATGGTGTGCAGCTTAAACATAGAACCCACAAGCATGGCACCAGTGTTGCCATTGCTAGCAAATACATCTATCAAGCCTTTAGACAACATATCAAAGCCAATAGAAATTGAACTGTTTGGCTTTTTGGGTAAGGCTCTTGTGGGGTGATCATTGTAGGAAATTACTTCGGGGGCATGAATGATTTCAAAAAGAGCTGCACTTTTATTTCTACTAGCTAGTTCTTTTTGAATGATAAGCTCATCACCAAACAACACAATAGTCACATCATTACCCAATTCTTCCTTGGCTAATAATGCACCATCGATTGTCGCTTGTGGAGCGAAATCGCCGCCCGAAACATCAAGTCCAATCTTCATTGGAGAAGATAAGGGCTTACTGAACCTCCTCTACGGAGTCAACGATGGTTTCAGCTACTACTTTACCTTTATAGTAAAGCTTGCCCTCATGCCAATGTGCGTGGTGGAATAAATGAGGCTGACCAGTTGTTGGACAAGTAGCTACGTTATTTGCTGTCGCTTTTTTGTGCGTTCTACGTTTGTCACGACGTGTTGTCGATATTCTTCGTTTAGGATGCGCCATTTTGTATTAATTTATATCAATTTAATTTAAATTCTTTAATGCAGACCACCTTGGGTCAATATCGTTTTTATCGGGTTCTGAACTTGGAGCTGGCTGTTGATATTTAGCTAACAGGGCTACCATTTCTTCATTACATTCATTCTCGTCATGAATCAGTTTGGAGGGCATCGACAAACTGATGAGCTCGTATAACGGCTGAGTAATGTCAATTTGATAGCTATCTGGACTAATTACTATCAAATTTTCATCTTCTGAATCCTCCTCACCAAAGGTATAGTAGATGGTGAATTCGCCGTCAATTTCTTGACTAAGTGATTCAGTACAACGATCACAGTTGGTGAAAATAAAACCAACAATACCTAAATTGGCAATGAGCATGGTTTCTTTCTTTTCGAGCTCAAGATAGGCAGTCAAACGGCCATTCTCAATGAGTGAATAAGGCAATGAATCAAAGAACGATTTGTCAATGTCGAATTCAAATTCATGAAGCCCGAGCTTTAATCCTACAAAGGGTATGGCGAAAGGACTTTTCATAATGAATGTTTCACTGACGAAAACGAAAGGGCAAAATTAACTAATTTATTTGGATTAATAAAATCAGTTTTTAGTGTTTAGTCCTTTTTGTTTTTGTCCTCCTTTGAGATTGCCAAAGGGTTGGTATTAAATTCCTTGTAAGTCTTTCTATTTCGATATACATCGATGGCCAAAAATATCGCACTGCGCAGACTTTGCTCGTCGGCAATAAGTTTGCCTGCGATGTCAAAGGCCGTTCCGTGATCAGGGCTAGTGCGCACTATTGGCAAACCAGCGGTGTAGTTCACGCCATCATTAAAACACAGGGCTTTAAATGCCGCCAAGCCTTGATCGTGATACATGGCTAAAACTCCATCGAATTGCTGTCTTTGCGTAGACCCAAAAAAGCCGTCCGCCGGATATGGCCCGAAAGCCAAAATTCCTTCTTGCTTTGCTTGATTGATTGCAGGCAAAATGATTTGTTGCTCTTCTTCTCCAATTTTGCCATTTTCACCGGCATGTGGATTGAGGCCAAAAACTGCAATTCTAGGCCTAACAATACCAAAATCTTTCCGAAGGCTTTGGTCGAAAGCTGTTATTTTGGAAATGATGGCGTCTTTTAACAATTTTTGAGAGACCTCTTTAATTGGAATGTGGGTAGTGACTAATGCCACCCTCAATGTCCCCGAGACCAATACCATTAGAGCATCATCAGCGCCCGACATCTCGGCAAGGTATTCGGTGTGGCCTGGAAAGTTGAAACCAGCCTTTGCAACATTTTCTTTGGAAAATGGTGCGGTCACCAAAACATCTATTTTACCTTCTGCTAAGTCTTTTGTGGCTTGTTCGAGTGAGAGCAATGCATATTTTCCACCAATTTCATTTGATACTCCTGGCTCTATTGCCAACTCTTCTTGCCATACATTTACAACGTTCACTTTTTTATTATGAATATCGACAGCAGAATTACAAGTGAAGTAATTGAAATCTTGAAGATTTAGTAGTTTTTTATAATGGTTGATAATTTTATTTGAACCGTATACAATGGGTAAAAAATCAGCTAATATGCGATTGTCGCGGAGCGCTTTTACGATAATTTCCGGGCCAATACCATTGAGGTCACCTAAAGTGATTCCAACCCTTATGAGGGGTTTAGTGGTTTGTTCTTTCACTTGTTTTTCTTTGTGTTCTTTTTGCATCAGCTTTTGTAGTTTTTAAGAAAATGGTAGAGTAAGCGTACACCCGCACCAGTACCCCCGTCTCCTTTGTAGTTTTCTGGAGCATCTAACCATGCAGGGCCTGCAATATCCATGTGCACATAGGGGGCCTTCACAAAATGACCAAGGAATTTTCCTGCGGATATCATGCCTGCATTGGGACCGCCAATATTTTTAAGATCGGCAATTTTTGATTTCATGTGTTTTTTGTAATCATCCCAGAAAGGAAAACGAACAACGCGTTCATGCACGGCAAAGCCACTTTTTTCTAATTGTTCGAATACTTCATCTGGGGCGTCGCCCATGATGATACTTGCTTCAGTTCCAATGGCGCGCAGCGCAGCTCCTGTAAGTGTAGCTGCATCAATGACGAGTTCAGGGTCATACTTTTTTGAGTAAGCAAGCGCATCGGCTAAAATCATTCGGCCTTCCGCATCAGTATTCAATACCTCAACGGTTGTGCCATCGTACATCGTTATGACATCACCTGGCGCATAGGCATTGCCACCAGGACGATTGTCTGTGGCAGGCAATAAAGCGATCACGTATAAAGGAAGTTTTTCAAGGGCAGCTAAGTAAAGCACCGAGGCCATGGTGGCAGCCCCTGCCATATCTCCTTTCATCGTATCCATACTTCCAGGAGTTGGCTTTAAGCTCAAACCTCCTGTGTCGTATACCACCCCTTTGCCAACCAAAACGATGGGCTTCTCATTGATAGCATGATGGGGTTTGTATGTGGCAATGGTAAAAGTGGGGGGGTCTATTGATCCTTTATTGACGGCCAACAAACCACCCATTTTAAGGGTTTCTAATTGTGTTTCTTCCAAAACTGCAACCTCAAAATTGGCTTCTTTTCCCAGCTCAACCACTGCTTGAGCGAGTTGTTCTGCGTTGAGGTGAGAAACCGGCATATTTACCAAATCACGAGCCTTAAATACAGCCTTTGTGATGTGCTGCAGCTCGCTGATTTCTTCATCTGTGAGTAGGTTCCCAACGCAAATTTCAGTGAACAATGCGTTTTCTTTTTGGCTAAAATATTTGTCAAATCGATAGCTTGACAAGAGCAATCCTTCAACTAAAGCATAGACCTCTCGATTTTCGCCATTTTCGATCAAAAGGGTTTGTTGTGCGAGATGTAAGTTTTGCTCAATTGTACAACCATGAATACGTAATTCCTCGTTGTCTTGACTTGCTTTGATTTCAAATTCATACCCATCTTTGGTCTTAAAGAAGTCAAAATTTTTAGACTTAGTTTCGGATGGAATAAAACGCACAGTGGCACCTGCTTTACTTTTTGATTTTCGAATAAGATTGATCATGGCAATGAGTTTTTACAAAGGTAAAAAGAATGCTACTGCCCCACTGAAAATATTTGATGCCGGTGCGCATTTAGAAATTTATCTATCAAACGTGGAATAGGATGGTATTCTAAATCTGCTAAATCTAAATAGATTACTTCAGTATCGGCTGCGGCTGGAAAGTTATCTATGATGAAATACGCTGTAATTTTTTGATGTGTCAAGATGTGTTTGTATGCAGCACCCACTTGAACTTTGTCTTTGAGAAAGGTTATTTGTTCTGCCTCACTTTTAAATTCTAAAAGTGGAAATTCAAACAGACCCTCCCAAATATCTTTGGGCTTTCGTTTGGTGAAGGCTAGCTGGTTTTTTGCATTGCGCACGAGGTGGTAAACAAAAAACCTTTGCTTGGTTTTTATTTTTTTTACTTTGTGGGGTAATTGTGCTATTTTATCTTCTCGCAAAGCCACACATGTAGCCACTACCGGGCACAGCGAACAATTTGGAGATACAGGTTTGCATTGCAAGGCGCCAAATTCCATGATAGCTTGGTTGTGCAGGGCTGGTTGTGCTTCATCGAGTAAGTCTTGGGCTAGCGTTTTAAAAAGACGTTCTCCTTCGCTTGAATTTATAGCTAATTCTATACCAAAGTACCTAGATAATACTCTGTAAACATTGCCGTCCACAACAGCATGTGGCAAGTTGTAGGCAAAGGAGGCTATAGCCGCTGCTGTATATGGCCCAATGCCCTTGAGTTGAATTAATTCTTTGTAGGTGGAAGGAAATTTTCCTTGGTAATTATCAACAATGCATTTGGCTGTTGCGTGCAAATTTCTACCGCGGCTGTAGTAGCCTAGTCCCTGCCAAAGGTTGAGCACTTCTTGCTCAGAAGCATTGGCCAAATCGTTGATACTTGGAAATCTTTCGATGAATCTATTATAGTAAGGAAGCCCTTGATCGACGCGTGTTTGCTGTAAAATAATTTCGCTCAACCAAATGGCATACGGATGGTTTGTGTGCCTCCAAGGCAAATCGCGATGATGGACCTTATACCAATCTTTAAGTGCTTTTCGAAGCTCGTCAAACATTAATTTTGAAATTTTTTGCCTGAAAATTACGCATATATACTTTCTGTGGAGTATTTTTGCCCCCGCAATTAAACACCAAATCAATTAACTAAGAAATATGACAAAAGCAGATATCGTTGCAAATATTGCAGAAGAGACCGGATTGGAAAGAGCAGAAGCACTCCGTGCAGTAGAGGCTTTTATGAACAACATCAAAGCATCTATGGCCGACGGAAAAAATGTATACCTACGTGGATTTGGAAGTTTTGTGGTTAAAGAACGTGCTCAGAAAACAGGCCGCAATATTTCTAAAAACACAACGATTATCATTCCAGCACACAATATTCCTTCTTTCAAGCCATCAAAAACCTTTGTTGACGAAGTGAAGAACAAAGTGAAAGTGAAATAACATTTCTTTTTCTCTGAAAAATATATTACCTTTGCACTCCCTTAACGGGGGTGCATTTTTTTTGTAACAAAGTACTTAACATATAATACCTTCTCATTATGCCAAGCGGTAAAAAAAGAAAAAGACATAAGATGGCGACGCACAAGCGTAAAAAAAGACTTAGAAAAAATCGCCACAAGAAGAAGAAATAATCCTTCTTTCTTTCATGTAAACGCATAGAGAGCTCATTGATATTTCTTTGAGCTTTCATTGTTTCATCCTATAAACAATTTCAAGTGAATTTAGAACTCGTTGTAGACGCTCGCTCAAACGGCGTCTGGATAGCATTGTTGCGCGACGGGAAGTTAATCGAGTTGCACGAAGATCGCGGCAACACAGACTTCTCAGTTGGCGACGTCTATCTTGGGCGGGTGCGTCGTGTGGCCAATGGGCTCAACGCGGCTTTTGTCGATGTGGGTTATGAAAAAGATGCCTTTTTGCATTATCATGACCTCGGCCCACAATACGCATCATTTTCAAAATACGTCAAGGATAGTATCAACGGTAAGCAAAATGTTGCTGACCTTCAATATTTCAAATTAGAAAAGGAACTCGCAAAAGACGGTAAAGTTTCTAATACTTTATCCGCATCTCAAGCCATTTTGGTTCAAGTGGCCAAAGAACCCATTTCCCAAAAAGGACCAAGATTAAGCTCTGAAGTGACCCTTGCGGGTCGCTACTTGGTACTTGTTCCGTTTTCGGAAAAAATATCTGTTAGCCAAAAAATCAAAGACAGCGCTGAAAAAGATCGTCTCAAAGACCTAATGGACCGCATCAAGCCCAAAAACTTTGGTGTAATCATCCGTACGGTTGCTGAGAAAAAATCAACTTCAGACCTCGAAGCCGACCTGAGCAATCTTCTAGAAAAGTGGCGTACATTACACGCAAACTTGAAGGGTGCACAACCTCCTAAACGTGTGCTCGGAGAGCTCAATACCACCAATTCCATCTTGCGAGATTTGCTCAATGGCAATTTCACGAATATTCATGTCAATGACGAAACTATGGCCCTTCAAATGAAGGACTACATTTCAGAAATTGCACCAGGCCGTGAAAAAATTGTTCGTCATTACGATAACCGCATTGGTATTTTTGAGCGTTTCGGTATCAATAAACAAATAAAAACCCTCTTTGGTAAAAAGGTTCCATTGCCTAGTGGCGGATACCTTATTATTGAACATACTGAGGCAATGCACGTAATCGATGTCAATAGCGGTAATCGCAAAGGGGCAGACGGACAAGAATCCAATGCCTTGGCTACCAACATTGAGGCTGCTGAAGAAATTGCTAGAGTATTACAACTCCGAGATATGGGAGGCATTATTTGTGTAGACTTTATCGATATGCACGATCGTGAGAACAACAAGATTCTCTTTGAAAAAATGAAGGAATTCATGAAGAGTGATCGTGCCAAGCACAACATGATACCACCGTCAAAGTTTGGGGTCATTGAAATCACGCGTCAACGCGTACGCCCCGAGACCGACATTCAAACCCATGAAAAGTGCCCTACTTGTAATGGCAGTGGCGAAGTTCAGGCCAGTATCTTGTTTGCTGAAGAGATTGAAACCAATCTAGACTACTTGATCAATGACCGCAGAGTGAAAGGAATCAGTCTATTGGTTCATCCATATTTAGAAGCATTTTTCAAAAAAGGACTACTAAGTAGGCAGCTCAAATGGTTATTTAAGCACAAAACTTGGGTGCCCGTTCGGGGTGTAACAGCTAATCATTTGTTGCAATACACCTTTGTCGATAAAGAAAACAACGAAATTCCTTTATAAATGGAGGCGCCAAGCGCTTACGATATCACACAAATGCTTCAGAAATCTGAGGCATTTTGTGCTTATCAGGAGCGCTGTAGTTTAGAAGTTGTAGAGAAATTAAATCGTTTGGGCGCCAATGCAGAACAAACGGAGCACATATTAGCAAAGCTTCGGGCCAATAATTTTTTAAATGACGCACGCTTTGCAGCTGCTTACGCTACAGGTAAATTGCGCATCAAACATTGGGGAGTAAATAAAATCAAGCAGGGCCTGCAATTAAAAAGAATAGCACCTGAATTAATCAAAGAAGCGCTAATTCAAATGTATGACCAAGAGAATTATTTTGGCATTTTACAAGAGTTGGCCCAGCGTAAATACAAGGACCTTTCTAAAGAAAAAGACCCCTGGATACGCAAGCAAAAGCTCTATCGCTTCTTGGCGTCCAGGGGTTTTAATTACGACGAATTTTCAGATTTGAAATTCGAATATTAATTCGCATTTAAGAGGGTTTGGGCTTCTGTAATCCAGATTTTTGAATCTGGGCCATATCCTTTTGAACCTAAGGGTTTGAGATCAATATTTCCATTGCTCGTTTTGACAGGAGTTACAAACCAACAGGTAGGATAACCGCGCACACCAAACTGTTGTTGTAAGGAACGGTTTTGCTGCTTGAGCGCTTCTGTTTGTTCTTTGGCTCTTGGAAAGTCTAGTTCTACCAACACGACGTTTTCTTTGGCCCATTTTTCAAACTCAGGAGTATTAAATACAGCTGCCTGAAGTTTATGACACCACCCGCACCAGTCTGAACCAGTAAAGAAAAGCATCATGGGCAGCCTTGACTTTTGTGCATAGGCTACTGCTTCATTAATGTCAGTATGCCATGTAAGCGTCGCTTTTTGTGCAAAACTGAGTTGTGCCAAAACAAGCATTGAAAAGAGAGCGAGTGTTTTCATATTATTTTTTTTCTAAAGTTAAGCATTCGATGTCAATAGACAAAAACCGTGCAAAACTTCTCAAGTACATGCATTAAAACAAATTTCTCTATATTCGTTTCAAATTCTAAGCCATGAATAAACTACTACAACTATTCATTTATGTTTTGCCTTTTAGCGTTTTGGCGCAATTACCGACCCAAACTGTGCGTGGAAAGGTTTTTGATAGCGAAACAAATTTCCCACTCACAGGAGCTAAAGTGCTTATCGAAGTAGACAATCAAAAATATATAGGTGCTGCCAATGAGGCGGGTGAGTTTTCAATTTTAAAAGTCCCTGTTGGCAAACACCAACTGAGTGCTACGGCACCTTTTTACGATCCACGCGAACTTACTATTGAGGTGACCTCTGGCCGTGAATTGATCGTGCAAATTCCATTGCAAGAGAAGGTTTCAGAAAAACAAGATGTGCGTGTTGTAGGCCGTAAACAAGGAGAAGTGCTCAACGAAATGGCTGTCTTGTCGGCGCAGCAGTTCAGTGTGGAAGAAACCAACCGCTACCCCGGTTCTCGAATGGACCCCGCGCGCATGGCTTCAAATTTTGCGGGTGTCAACGGAGCAGACGATTCTAGAAATGACATCGTTGTTCGAGGTAATTCACCATTAGGTGTCATTTATCGCGTAGAGGGAATCGATATTCCAAATCCGAACCATTTTGCAATTTCGGGCACTTCGGGAGGTCCGGTCTCACTTCTCAATAACAAAATTTTGGGCAACTCTGATTTTTTTATGAGCGCTTTCCCGGCCGAATATGGCAACAGCCTATCGGGTGTTTTTGATTTGAAATTAAGAAGCGGCAATAGCAACCAGCATGAATTCACAGGCCAATTTGGCTTGCTCGGCACTGAATTCTTAGCCGAAGGGCCCTTAGGAAAGAATAGTAAGTCTAGCTATTTGGTAATGGGTCGTTACTCTACCTTGACAATCTTTCAAAAATTGAATATCAATCTAGGTACGGATGCTATTCCAAAATATTACGATGGGGCATTTAAATTCAATTGGGTCTTGAAGAATGGTGGTCAGTTGGCATTCTTTGGCTTGGGGGGTAATTCTGATATTGCCATTGAAATTTCTGGCTTCAAGCAATACACCGAAGATTTGTATGGCGAAGGAGACCGCGATCAGTATTTTGGAACGAGCATGACCACCACGGGCCTCAATTACAAAAAGAGCATTAGCGAAAAAACCTTTATTTCTTCAACTTTAGCCTATAGCCAAGAAAACCAGCGCACCAACCATAATTACCTGCGTAATCGCCGTCTTGACACCCTGACACAAGAAATCATTTTTGATACTATCTACCCGATGATGGCTTATAAATTTCAGGTCGAAAAAATCAGTGGTTACACAGCCCTTAATCATAAAATTTCTAAGCAGCATTTGATCAAAGCTGGGCTTAGTTTTGATTTAATCTCGATGAATTTCTTGGATTTTTGCCTATATAATTTAGACATTCCAGATGTTTATGAATTGCGTTGGTATTACCAAGGCACTGCTGCTCTCGTACAACCATTTGTGCAGTGGAAGTGGCGAATTTCAGACCATATGGATTTCACTGCAGGTATACACGCGCAATATTTTACGCTTACCAATAGTATCAGTCCTTTTGAACCGCGCCTGGGGTGGAAATACCGCATGGATAATGGACAGGCCATCTTTGCCGGTGGTGGTTTGCATAGCATGATTCAGCCTTACTACACGTATGCTTACAAAGTCTTGCCCGGAAACAACAATGCCAATAGCAATATGAACATGGATTTTTCTCGAAGCGCCCATTCTGGTATTGGTTACGAAAAATCATTCAACAAAGGCTTCAATATCAAAACAGAAGCCTACTACCAATACCTATACAATATTCCTGTAACGGTAGCGCCATCTTCTTTTTCAATGATCAATGTAGGCAGTGGATTCTCTCGTTTGTTTGTTGATCAATTGCAAAATACTGGTGATGGTTACAACTATGGCCTTGAACTTACTGTTCAAAAATACTTTGACAAGACATTCTTCTTCTTGTTCTCTGGTACGGTTTACAACTCTCAGTACCGCGGCAGCGATATGGTTTGGCGCAACACTTCTTACAACGGAAAATATGTTGTGAATTTCCTTGGAGGCAAAGAATTCAAAGTTGGAGAACGCAGTATTATAGGTATTGGTGGAAAAGTTACTGCAGCTGGAGGCAAACGATATGGTTTGGTAGATATAGCCACCACAAATAGCATGAAGGAAATTATTTTCCAGGATTCAATGTTCAATGAGCTGCAATTCAAAGACTATTTCCGTGCCGACCTCAAAATTTCTTGGCGTAAAAATGCAGACCGCGTTACCCATGAGTTTGGTTTAGATTTAGTTAATATCTTGGGAACTAAAAATCTTTTAACACTTGCTTACCGACCGCCACTTACTACTCAAGATTTTGCCGCTCAGCAAAACGGGACCTTCTTACCATATTCTGAAAAGACACAACTAGGTTTTTTCCCAATTTTCTATTACAAGATAGATTTTAGGGCACATTCTAAATAGCACAATTTAAATTCCTGCTAACTTTGTATTTCTATGCAAGTTATGAAAGGAATTTTAAGTTATCAGTTAGTTGATCCGGCGCTACCAAATAGTGAAGAGGGATGGTTTATTGAAAGCGCAGAAGGCGTTTATAAGGTCAGTGATTTATCTATAAAAAAAATCGTGAGTGGCCGTTATGCGGTAAGCGAAGGTTCTGCGGTTGAGTTTGAGCTTGAACCCAATTGCAAGGTGAGCAACCAAACCCAAATCCAGCATGCCGTAGTAGCAAAATTGCATTTAGAAGAGGAAAACCCAACTAAAATATTTTTGATTGATATTGACGGCACCATTTGCGATGATATCAAGAATGAAGAGAGTCATCTGTATCCAAACGCCAATGTTTTCCCAAACTCCAGAGAAGTTATCAATAAGTGGTATGACGAAGGCAATATCATTACATTTTTTACGGCCCGTGAAGCCAAAGACAGAGAAGTCACCGAACAGTGGCTCAGTGAAAATGGCTTCAAATACCACGGACTTGTGATGGATAAGCCGCGTATCAAAGATGGCCAAGAATATGTCTGGATAGATAACCGCAAAGTAAGAGCTGTCACCTACATGGGTACTTGGTCAGAACTGACCGAAGTAGATGCCAAAATCAAGGTCTTTGCCTAAAAGGTTATCCATTGAAATCTAAGGAGCTTGGAATTCTTTTAGACAAAAGAGCTTACTCTGAAAGCAGTGTAATTTTACATTTTTATACCCTTGAGCAGGGCTTTCAGGCTTTTATATTCAAAGGAGCACTCAAAAAGAAAAAGGCTTTAAATCAGTTGGGGCTCTATGAAATGAGCTATTTCAAAAGGCCAGAGTCAGATCTTGGAATCATCAACCAACTTGATTTTGCTTGGACTCCTCAAGCTCTCTTTGAAAAACCTCAGAAAGTATTGCTGGTTTTTTTTATTACCGATATTTTACAACAAACCTTGCGCCATCAGGGCCCTGATAAAAAGCTTTTTTATTTTCTCAGAGATCAACTGATTGCCCTGGAAACTTCAGGTCATGAAAAATTGTTCCCGACATATTTTTTAGCACAGTACCTCATGCTTTTAGGTTATGCACCACTTGATCAGGAGCTCAACTCTACCGTATTTGATTACCAAAAGGGGGTTTTTGGCACCCATGATATCAGTAGCTTGGCTAGCATTCAAAATCCTGAGTTGGTAGCATTCATTAAAGCACAATTTTGGCCACAAACATCCAATTTGACATGGCCTTCCCATATTTACAAAGAGGGGCTCAACGTATTAATTAAGTATGCCCAGCAACATATCGTCGGTTTCAATCTAGGGCAAACTATGGAAATTCTTCACGACACCCTCTACGACTAAACTCCTGCTACCTTTTTTTGGCAAAGAATTCCTTAAGTAAATGGCTGCACTCCGCTTCCATAATGCCATTTTCAACAATAGTTGCCGGATGGTACAAACTTGTGCCAGTCGCACCCGCACCTCGCTTGGCATCCCGGGCGGCAAATACAACTCGGTCAATCTGAGACCAATAAAGTGCACCAGCACACATACAACAGGGCTCAAGGGTAACAAACAATGTACATTCTTTAAGGTACTTGGCGCCGAGGTATTGTGCGGCAGCAGTAATTGCTTGAATTTCTGCATGGGCCGTAACATCGGTGAGTTGTTCGGTCAAATTATGCCCACGGGCAATGATTTGATTTTTACATACGATAACGGCACCCACAGGCACTTCATCGGCTTCAAACGCTTTTTGGGCCTCCAAAAAAGCCTGTTTCATAAAATATTCGTCGTTGAATGGACTCAGCATGGGGCAAGATTACAAACTTTCCGTTAATTTTCGGCCATGAATATTTTTGACCTCATCATTTTTGCACCATTGGCCTATGGAGCTTACAAAGGATACAAGCGTGGATTGATCATGTCTTTATTTATGCTTTTGGCTATAATTGTAGGATTATATGCAGCATTTCAACTCACAGATACTTTTGTTGACTTTGCTCATGTGCAGTTCAATTGGGAAAAATCTTCTCTGGTGCCAATTGTTTTTATCATTCTTTTTTTAGTCATAGGGGCAGGCATTTATTTTGCAGGTAAGCTGCTCGAAACTGCCTTAAAAGTGGTAAAACTATCTTTGTTCAATAACCTAGCTGGTTTGCTTTTAGGGGTATTGCAATGGATTTATTTGGTGGGAACTTTATTGCTGTTTGTTTTGTCAACAGACAAAGAACAAAAAATTATTCCCAACCAAACCCGTAACACTTCTATTGCCATTCCGTTTTATACCGGAATGCTTAAAAACACCTTGCCAAAACTTGGCCAAACGCTATTATTCGAATCTTATTTAGATCAACTAAAGCAGAAACCAACCAAAGATGAACAATAAAATGAAGTTTAATTCCTTATTATTGATATTGATTTGGAGCATTCAGTCTTATGCGCTCAACCCCATTCTTGAACTCCAAGCAAATAAAAGAACACTCAAATCAGGCACCTACTTTGGATTACAAAGTGGTAGGTTTTATACCGTAGAATATGGTTGGGAAATACAACGAAAAAAGCAAGAAAATTTACTGCGATCCAATACTTTTGCACTGCACCATGGGCTCAGTGCTACATATGATTTTTCTAGATTGAATCCTGTTTTGGGGTATGATATTGGCGCTTGGCGTCGAACTGGCAATTTTGATCTCACCTATGGCCTAAGTGCTGCAGTGCGTACCGATTTACATCAGTTGCGGTTTGGTATTTGTCCGAGCATTGGTATCAAGGTATGGCAACTGCATGTGCAAACCGGAATGTATTTATTGACGCCTTTTTATGCCTTCAATAACAGCACTTTTAACTCCAATACTTTTTTTATTTCTGCTAGACTACTGCTTGTAAAGCACACCAACAAAAAAGGGGACTCATCGCCCCCTTTATTTAAATCTTAACTTTCTTTATAGATCAAATTTGATGCCTTGCGCTAGCGGCAAAGAATCAGAATAGTTAATAGTATTGGTTTGGCGACGCATATAAACTTTCCAAGCGTCTGAACCAGATTCTCTGCCTCCGCCAGTTTCTTTTTCACCACCAAAGGCTCCACCAATTTCAGCGCCTGAAGTACCGATATTGACATTGGCTATTCCACAGTCAGAACCAGCGGCACTTAAGAAAGCTTCAGATTCTTTGAGCTCGTTGGTCATGATGGCCGAAGAAAGCCCTTGCGGAACACCGTTTTGAATAGCAATGGCGTTTTGAACTCCGCCGCTGTATTTCAAGAGGTATAGAATTGGAGCAAAAGTTTCGTGCTGAACAATGGCAAAATGATTTTCAGCTTCAATGATGCATGGCTTGACATAGCACCCGGATTCATAGCCAGCCCCACTTAATACGCCACCTTCGACTATTACTTTACCTCCTTCTTTTTGTGCAGCTTCAATTGCATGTAGGTAATTATTGACCGCGTCTTGGTCAATCAAAGGCCCTACGTGGTTGTTTTGGTCCAGGGGATTTCCGATGCGCAATTGTTTGTAGGCAGCTGCCAGTGCGTCCTTGACCTTTTCATAAATTGATTCATGGATGATCAAGCGTCGGGTAGAGGTGCAGCGTTGGCCGGCCGTACCAACCGCCCCAAATACAGCACCCGGAACTACCATTTTGAGGTCGGCAGTTGGTGTAATGATAATGGCATTGTTGCCGCCTAATTCTAGCAAGGAACGACCTAAGCGTTCGCCAACGGCCGCACCAACTGATTTACCCATGCTGGTAGAACCCGTTGCTGAAACTAGTGGTACACGCGTGTCGTTGGCCATGAGCTTACCAATTTGCGCATCGCCAATGATGATATTCGATACACCTTCAGGCACTCCGTTGGCTGCAAAAACTTCTTGAGTGATGTGTTGGCAAGCAATGGCGGTGAGTGGCGTCTTTTCAGATGGTTTCCATACACAGACGTCGCCACAAACCCATGCCAAAGCGGTATTCCAATTCCACACAGCCACTGGAAAGTTAAATGCCGAGATAATTCCTACAATTCCAAGCGGGTGGTATTGCTCATACATGCGGTGGCCTGGGCGCTCAGAGTGCATGGTAAGGCCGTATAATTGTCTGGATAAACCCACAGCGAAGTCACAGATGTCTATCATTTCTTGAACCTCGCCCAATCCTTCTTGCAGTGATTTACCCATCTCATAAGAAACGAGTTTGCCCAGCGGCTCTTTGTAAAAACGAATGCGCTCAGCCAGCTGGCGAACAACCTCGCCGCGTTTGGGCGCAGGAACCATTCTCCATTCTAAAAAGGCACTTTGTGCTTTTTCAATAACTTGGTCGTATTGTGCTTCGTTGGCCATGTTAACTTTGGCAATAACTGAACCATCAACCGGTGAAACAGAAGTAATTTCAGCACCGTTGGTTGCCAACCAATGGGCACCTGTAGAGGCCCCTTGGTTATGAGCTTGAATTCCTAATTGAGATAATATTTGTTGAATTTCTAATTGAAGTGACATATTGTGTTGATTTTGAAACAAAGGTAGGGAATATTATTATGTAACTTTGTAACATGCATGACCTTCACACCGATCCAATTTGTGCTTTAGCGACAGCTAATGGTGTGGGTGCCATTGCAGTAATTCGTGTTTCTGGAGTCAACGCCAAACAATTAGTTTCTAAGACTTTTTCTAAAGATCTCAGTTCATTGCCAAGCCACACAGTTCATCTTGGCTGGATGCTTTCAGCTTCCCAAGAACGCCTTGATGAGGTATTGGCAACTATTTTTGACCACGGCAAAAGTTTTACCGGTGAAGAAAGCGTAGAACTTGCCTGCCACGGATCGCCTTATATACAGCAATTACTTCTGCAGCGTTTGGTTGAGGTTGGCTGCCGCATGGCTGAGCCCGGAGAGTTCACTAAGCGCGCATTTTTAAATGGCCGAATGGATCTTTCGCAGGCTGAAGCCGTTGCAGACCTCATTGCAGCACAGTCCAAACAGGCCCATCAAGTAGCCCTGCAGCAATTGCGCGGCCGCTTTTCTTCAGAGCTGCAGCAACTCCGCGAACAACTTATCAATTTTGCAGCCCTCATTGAGCTCGAGCTCGACTTTGGCGAAGAAGATGTAGAATTCGCCGATCGTAGCTCACTAGAGCAGCTAGTTGCTTCGGTATTGCAAATGGTGCGCCGTTTGGCGGCCTCATTTGAGTTGGGTAATGCCATCAAGCATGGGGTGCCTGTTGCCATTGTGGGCGCTCCTAACACTGGCAAGAGTACGCTTTTAAATCAATTGCTTGGCGAAGAACGCGCCATTGTTTCGAACATTGCCGGCACTACCCGAGATGTCATTGAAGAAGTTTTGAATATCGAAGGCATCCAGTTTCGTTTGATTGATACGGCCGGAATCCGTGAAACTTCAGAAACTATCGAAGCCCTAGGCATTGAGCGTTCCCAACAAAAAATTGAACAAGCTAAAATTGTTCTGTGTTTAGCCGACTCTGGCGATGCTGCGAATCTCCAAGAAACGATGGAGTGGGTAAAGTCCTTAAAGACGCTGCATCCTGACAAAAACATATTATTGATTTTAAACAAAGCAGATTTAAGCTCTTTGATACCCAACAATAACGAAGAAGCACTTATCATTAGCGCGCTCAACGGACAAGGAATCACAGAGCTTAAAAATATCTTGGTGGAGCTCACCCTCGGTGACTTCAGCATCCAAGATGAAACCATCGTTTCCAATGCACGCCACCATGCGGCCCTTCAGCTTACTGCAGCTGCCCTCGAACGTGCCCAAGCAGGCCTCGACGGCCAAACCACCGCCGACTTCATCGCCATGGACATCCGCGAGGCCATGCGCCAACTCGGCCACATCACGGGTCAGATAGATGTTGATACGGACATCCTCGGCACCATCTTCTCGAAGTTTTGTATCGGTAAATAATTCCCTAACTTCGTAACCTAAATTTTAGTGTTATGAAACTTCGTTTATTCATCTTTTTTGCTTTTGCTTTTTTCACTTTCAAGCCTTTATTTGCTGAAGAAGGCATGCTCATTCCTTCTTTGATTGCGGCTTTTGAGAATGATATGAAAGCCAAGGGCATGAAGCTGAGTGCTGCAGATATTTATAATGTAAATAATGCAAGTATCAAAGATGCGATCTTTCAGTTCGGAGGAGGGTGCACTGCCGAATTGGTCTCAGATAAAGGCTTGCTTTTGACCAATCACCATTGTGGTTATGGTCAGATTCAAGCGCACAGTTCACTCGAACATGATTACCTTAAAAATGGTTTTTGGGCCAAAAACTTGGCAGAAGAGTTGCCCAATCCAGGCCTAACAGCAACACGTATTGTACGCATTGAGGATGTAACGGCTGCTGTTTTTGCCGGCACGAGTTCAAAAGCAGATCAATCAACCATCAATGCAAATATCAAAAAGTTGGTGGCAGAAGCCATTGCCGGAACACATTTTGAGGCCGAAATCAAGCCATTCAATTATGGCAATGATTATTATTTGATGGTCAAAGAAACTTTTACCGACGTCCGCTTTGTAGGTACTCCTCCCAACTCGATTGGTAAGTTTGGTGGCGACACCGATAATTGGGTTTGGCCGCGGCATACCGGCGATTTCTCTGTATTTAGAATCTATGCTGGCAAAGACAACAAACCTGCGGCCTATGCTCAAGATAACCAACCCTACAAACCACTGCACTATTTACCCATCTCATTTCAAAATCGACATGAAGGAGATTTTACGATGGTATATGGATTCCCGGGCATGACCGAACAGCATGTGGTATCGGAATATCTTAAATTCATTATTGAAAAGGAACGCCCAGCACGCATTGAAATGCGCAACCAATCATTGGAAGTCATTGATGAGGGCATGAAGGCCTCGGATTTAACGCGCATTCAATATTCAGCCAAACAAGCAAGCATTGCCAATGCTTGGAAAAAATGGATTGGCCAAATTGAAGGTTTAGAAAACCTGAATGCCGTACAACTCAAACAGGATTACGAAAAGACCTATAAACAAATGGCCATTAGTAAGCCCGAGTGGGCTAAATATGCTGTTGCGCTTAGTACCTTGAATGAAATGATGGCCCAAGGCACAAAAGCAGAATTTAATTATGCGATGGGCGTAGAGTATTTTTCTGTAGGGCCAGAGTATTTTAAATTGGTACGTAGCCTAGAAGATTTTTCTACCAATTATGCTACTTATGCGGCATCAAATGAACTTGAAAATAGAATAGATCAGCTCATTACAAGTGCGAACGGCTTTTTTAAAAATTACAACGCTGAGGTTGACCGCCAAATATTTTACAATCTCACAAAGCTCTATTTAACAAATACCGATCAAAAACTAAGTGGGCTCACCTTTGAGCAGCTCACAGAACAGATTTATGCTAAATCTGTTTTTACCAACCAAGATCGATTTATGGAATTTTTGACCAGTTTTAATGAAAAATCGATCAAAAAGCTTCAAAAAGACCTTGGTTTTGTTCATTTTTACGCTTTTTTTAATCCTTTTCGAAATGAGGTTGTTCCTGCTTATCGCTCTTTTCAAACAGGAGTAAATAAGCAAATGCAAATCTATGTAGAGGGTAAATACGTCATGTTTCCCTTGCAAAAGCACTGGCCAGATGCTAATTCTACCCTGCGCATCACCTACGGCCAACTTGAAGGCTCGGCCCCAACAGATGGCATGCGTTATACTGAACACACTACCCTAGATGGTATTGTAGCCAAATACAACACCGGCAACCCTGATTTTGAATTATTGCCGCGCATGCTCGAATTACATGCCGCTAAAAACTATGGCCCCTATGCCCAAGGTGATGATCTTTGGGTTTGTTTTACGGGTTCAAACCACACCACAGGAGGCAATTCTGGCTCGCCGGTTTTGGATAAAAACGGCTACCTCATGGGCCTCAATTTTGACCGCAGCTGGGAAAGCACCATGAGTGACTACCTCTTTGATCCGAATCGTTGCCGCAATATTGTCGTTGACATTCGCTATGTGCTTTGGGTAATGGATATCTATTCGGGTGCAAAACACTTGGTCGATGAAATGACCTTAATGAAAGAATAAATTTATCTTTGTTTTTTATTTTCAATTCTTGACGCCTGATTCATGAATAAACTACTCTTAAGTCTACTACTCCTATTTTTTGTTAGTCCAGTTTTAGCCAACAAAACCTACATTGGCCCTAAATCAAAAATAATTGAAGGGTATTTGGTTGATTTTAAAACCAAGCGTGCTGCTGATGAGGTTGAAGTTCAGCTAACTTCCTTAGTTACAGGAAAGGTCTACACCGCTGAAACTGATGCAAATGGTAAGTTTACTTTTCGAAATGTGCCTATCGGCAAATCGAAATTGCGCCTTATAGACAAGGATTACCGCCCCCAAACGCTTAAGATTTTCCAAACCAATGCCAAAGAACATCTTGTTCACTATACGTTTAGTAAGACACAGCCCTTCACCGCCCAATTAAAAGTTTCCTGGATGTTCAACTGGGGAGACTACCAAGGAAAAGAACATTATTGGTCCCACATGGCTGCACGCGTAATACTCGTTATTTACGGCATATGCTTGGTGCTTATTTTCTTTTATAGTGTGATACAATTGACTTTGGCTTTTGCTTATTTGAAGAACAAAAAGAAGCAACAAAGTCGCGTTATCCCCGACTTAGATCTGACAAACGCACCAAAAGTAACGGTTCAGTTGCCAATGTTCAACGAGATGTACGTCGCGGAGCGCATCATTGAAACGGTTGCCCAAATGGACTACCCGCGCGAGAAATTCCAGATCCAAGTGCTAGACGACTCCACCGACGAAACCAAAGACATCATTGCAAACAAGTGTGCTGAGGTTGCCGCACGTGGCATCAATATTCAGCATGTGCACCGCGTAGACCGCACTGGTTATAAAGCTGGTGCACTCGACGCTGCCATGGACAAAGTAGAGGGTGAGTTCATTGCCATTTTTGATGCTGACTTTGTACCGAGTCAAGATTTCTTATTGCGCACCATCCCGTATTTCAATACGGATAATGTAGGTGTGGTACAAACGCGTTGGGGGCACCTCAACAAAGATTACTCTCTTTTAACCGAACTTCAAGCATTTGGTTTGAATGGGCACTTTGCCATCGAGCAAGGCGGCCGAAATGCCAGTGGCCATTATATTAATTTCAACGGAACAGCTGGTGTCTGGCGTCGTTCCACGATTGATGACGCTGGTGGTTGGGAACACGACACCATCACCGAAGACCTCGATCTGAGCTACCGTGCTCAAATGAAGGGCTGGCGTTTTGTTTACCTCGAAGAGGTAGAATCACCTGCAGAATTGCCCATTACGATGTCCGCATTAAAAAGTCAGCAACACCGCTGGATGAAAGGTGGCGCAGAGGTATTCATCAAAATGTGGAAACGTTTGGCTACCACCAAAGGCCTAAAAATAGGCGATCGGATTCATGGATTAGCACACTTATTCAATTCTTCTGTGTTTGTTTTTATTCTGATCTTGTCCTTACTTAGCTTACCTGTACTGCATATCAAAGATTCCTTCTCAGACTTGAACATCTACATCAAATTTGGTATGTACTTCTTCTCAAGTACAATTTTCTTGGCATTTTATTATTGGAATGCCTTCCGCGACAAGAAAGGAAACTTTTTTGGAGATTTCTTCCGTTTCTTAGGGCGTTTTGTTCAGTTTTTAACGGTTTCTATGGCTTTGGGCCTTAGCAATGCTGTTGCAGTAATTGAAGGATATTTGGGCATCAAGAGTTCTTTTGTGCGCACGCCCAAATTTAATGTGTCTAAAAAGGATGAATTCAAGGGAAATAAATACGATAAAAAGAGCTTGTCTATCATCAACATTTTAGAAGGCACCTTTATGGTTGTATTTGGCTTTACAGCCGTTAACCGTGCCATTTATGGCGATTTAGGCATGGTGCCCTTTCATTTGATGTTAACAATTGGCTACGGGATCATCTTTTTTAACACGCTCAAAGAAAACAGAAGCCCGCAAGGCTAAGTTTTACTCTTTAACAATACTCAAGCTCTCTAGCTTGGTTTCGTATTTACCGTTTCTAAATTGAAAGGTGCTTCTGTAACTTGTTCCTTTGCAAATGTAAGAGCCAATGACTGTTCCGGCTCCTTCTGCAGTTTTGGTGTTTTTGTATCTGAATATGAAGCTTCCTTTTGGGTTTTTTTGAAAGAAGCTTTGTAATATCATTTCTGCCTGCGCCAATGGATAAGCGCCATCAGAGCCTGGGACTTGTAATAGAATTTTATCTCTGCCCAATTGAATGAGTGCATGCGCATCATTGCTTTCCATGCCACGTTGGATGGTGGAATAGGGAATATCTCCACCCAAACCAAAAGTGATCAATGCAGCCGCAAAGAAACTGTAAAAGATATTCATGCTACAAACTTAGCAAAAATGATGCCGTAAATTTGGCTAAATTTGTAACATTAAGTCAAGAAATGAAAGCGCTACAAGATCAACTCGTCATTTACAATAGCTTGAAGGGTCAAAAAGAACCTTTTATACCACGCACCTCAGGTAAGGTAGGGATGTATGTTTGTGGCCCTACATTGTATAGTGAGCCCCACATGGGCAACATGCGCACTTTTATCAATTTCGACTTGATTTATCGCTATTTATTGCATCTAGGTTTTGATGTAAAATATGTACGCAATATTACAGACGCCGGGCACATCACCAATTCTGCAGGCCAAGAAGTGGATAGCATTGGCGCTGCTGCAAAAGCAGAACAATTGCAATCATTGGAAGTAGTGTATAAATATGCTGTGAAATTTCAAGAATTGCAGCGTATCTACAATTTACTTCCGCCAAGCATAGAGCCCACGGCCACCCAACACATTCAAGAACAAATCGAAATCATAGAACAGATCATAGCCAATGGCTATGCCTACCAAGTGAATGGCTCAGTTTATTTTGATACTCGCCGCTATATGCAAGATTATCATTATGGCATTTTAAGCGGCCGCAAGGTAGATGAACTTGAAAATGAGACGCGCAACCTAAATGCGCAAGACGAGAAGCGTTTTTTTGCTGATTTTGCACTTTGGA
>Ga0222714_10000312_pt1 | contig 58202 bp, 56 predicted proteins | sample C33_3DmetaG_FD_165048 | JGI IMG/M metagenome (GOLD analysis project Ga0222714, IMG submission 165048) | Estuarine water microbial communities from San Francisco Bay, California, United States - C33_3D | ecosystem: Environmental > Aquatic > Marine > Unclassified | place: USA: California... | reverse complement strand
AGTGGAGTAGGTGTTGGTGTTGGTGTTGGTGTGTTTGTGGCGGTGGGTGTAGGCGTTGGAGTCGAAGTTGCTGTTGGTGTAGGCGTTGGTGTTGCTGTAGGACCAGGCGTAGGTGTAGGGGTTACGGTTGGAGTAGCCGTTGGAGTTGCTGTTGCGGTCGGCGTTGGAGTTGGGGTCGCAGTAGGTGCCGGAGTTGGAGTTGGTGTTGGAGCAATACAACATTCACCCGTATTGTATGGATCGGACAAATATGCACCCAAACCACAGATGTTCAATGGAACAGTCAAATCTGTTGAATCACTTTGTAATGGATACTTGTTGATAAAGTAACTACCAGACAATATCAAATTGTAATTTCCATCATCTATAACATCCGCAACGATATCACCACTTTGATTGTTTATCACCAAGGTAGTTGGTCTAATTTTGTCACCCGTTTGATTGATGGTTAGATTGAAAACAGAAATATCGTTGGTCAAACTACTGGTCATCAATGAATTGTCATAACCATCGATGCCAAAAATGTTGTAAGCATTGTTGTAGTTGTTATAATACATCTTTTTGATGGTATTATACACTTGACGTTGATATGTTCCGTCCAAGTTTTGTGGATTTGTAGCAGGATTATAATCAGCACTACCACTTGGATAAAATACCGAACTGGAAGGAACGTATATACCAATTTGAAGGTTTATAGGATCTTCAAATTGAGTTGTTCCCAAGAAACCATCAACACTTTTTTGTGTGCAACTTCCCGACAGATTATCATCGCATGCTACTATCGGAATGATCAATGGAAATGTTTCGTCACCCTCGTTTGCTATGATTATGTCATTAAACACACTGTTCAACTCTTGTGGTTTGGCAAGAGTGAACGGAGTTAGTATGATGTCTTGATTTCTAAAAAACTTGATCATCCTAATATAAATAGGATTGTATTAGAAATCGATACGGACTTTTATGAGTAGTTCGCTATCAAAACTCTTCTGAACTGGTCTGCTGATCTTACCAATAGCTAACAATTCGTTGTTAGAGTTGTATAAACCCACACTAGTAATGTAGGTTCTAGGGTTATTGATCAAATCTTGATAAATAATTGTTCCCTTTGTGAGACCGTCAGTTCCATCCGACACAAAAGTAGGATTGTTACTGTAGTTGAACTCTTTATTCTTTACACGAACGAAGTAATTTGTTGATGGAACAAACTCACTCTTACGTGCTGCCATGGTTTTATCACTACGTTTGATAGCATTAAAAAAGTCACGTTGCCACAAACGAGCTATTGCTTGAACAGAATTTGCACCAATATAACTACTCAAATTTGACAATCGTTGATTGATATAAGTTCCGTGTGTAAATCCAACTTGAGCATTTGTCTTGGTAGTATTAAAAACCACGATGCCATTCGACGGATAAAACAAACCGATACCAGCATATACTGGACTTCCATTCTTAAGATATGGAGTAGCCACACCCTGAATAACAGAACCAGAAATCAAATTGTATACATTTTGTTGTTTATTGATAACTTGTGAATCGTCAATATATGAGAAAGATCCACTAGATCCCGACAAGTTGATTTGGATTTGACCTGGGTCCAATTGATCCTTGATCTTGTCTGAAGAAAAATTCATGACAAAGATATTTTCACTGTCAACTGGTGTTGTTACACTACCAGAAGCAAACGAGAACAATTGGTCACCTGGTTGCAACAATGTGTTCTTGTATTGAGAATAAATTACCTTGGTTTCGTGAGTCAACACGTTTATCGAAGATGATCCGTTAAACACGGAACTACCACTGGTTTCATAGTCACCGTAAGCAATAGCAAAATAAGTTTCGCCATCCAATAAAACATTCAAGTAATATTGTCCGTTCTTAACATCAAATGGTGATGATCCAGTAAGATTATTTGCTTGTGTAGAAGATGTAGTAAATCTGGATTGAGTTACATACAAACTACCTGTTCCGAATAATCCAGAAGATACTTGGTTTATTCTACCCGCTACGATGTCATCACTTGTAAATTGACTAAATATCATAATTCAGTTTATGTTGTTGTTGGGACTTTAACAGTAACAGTAATCGACGTATTTCCGCCACTCTCATTACCTATGATAGTGATATTTGTGGTGGTTGTCTTGGACAAAGAAGCATTTGGAACAAATCTAAACTTGTTTCCTACTACCACTTGAGATGTCTGAGATGCCAAATCGCCGGAGAAAGAAGGAACTGTTGCAGTGGTTGAGTTTAGACTGTTGGTTTCTGTTACGATCAATGTTCCGACATTCTTGTTTGCCAAAATTGCGGTATATCCAAGAGTGACGTTGTAAGTTGGGTTTGTGCTTGGGCTGATACTGATATCACCAGTATAGTCTCTATCTACCGTAATTACCGATTGTGCCACGCTGATCGTAGGAACGGCAGTAACACCTTGATTGAGTGTCACCAACTTATACTTCATCAACTGTGATTCATCGGTGATGGGTTCCATTACTGGAGTATTACGAATTGCGATATCGTAATAAGCACTTCCCATCGGATGATCTGGGTTAAACTGTGTGTAGTCGATTTCGTCATCTGCGAGAGCAAATGCTGTAATGTTTAATCCACCAGTTTTCGCTAGGATTTCACGACCTTTCTTGGTCAAGACCGCGTTAATCGTGATCACATTGTTGTCTAAGTATGCCATATATAAATAATTATCAAGGATTTTATGTTTTACATCAAAATTGATATTATAAATTCATGATGTATTTGTCCAAACTTGCACTAGTTTCCATAGAAGCTGTCAATGGTAACTGAACAAATAGATTGTTTGGATCTCCAGCAGACCCCGTTGTGGTGCCATATACTGGGAAATCACTACTACTGATATTGAGACTCAAATAGCCAGGTATTGTAGTGACTGGACTAGATCCATTTGGAAGTCCTTTACGGTTCACAGTTGTGGTAGAATCATTCTTACCCTTAATGTAAGTATAATATGTCAACTGTGCTGGAGCAAACACCTTAACACCATTGTTTAGACTAAAATTAGATCCACTCACCGCAATATACTTTTGGCGAGAACCAGGCATCATAACCTTACTCAAGTGTCTTGGAGAATATCCAGTGTTTCCTTCACCTCTATAAACATTGGTAAATACAGACGACCCAGTTACAGATCCCGATCCAATTACTTCTACTGTATTGAAACTAGAAGTGAATGTCACTATGTTACCATTATCATTTACCATTTGATAATACTCATTGCCTGGAACATTATATGTGTTTCTAACGTGATAACCATTAGAATCGACATTGATATACTTTCCATACTTTGCGTAGATGAAATCTCGACTATCAATTGACGGAGGGATTTCTAAACGTTGATAGTTATATTGATTTCTATCTGTATCATACGTTGTAATTGACTCGACCGTAATATTCATAGGACTGCCGGTTGTGAATATAGGAGTCAATTCAGCAGCATTGTTAAAATAAATACTAGACGTATACAATCCACTTACATTGTATGAGATGTCCTTGTAATTGAACTTCTTTCTTTCAAGAATAGATGGTTCAATCAACAAACCTGTTTTTATTGAAGCACGGTTTGGAACCACATTCTTGACATAATCAAAAATTGAAAAGTCAATATACAACTTGTAGGTTGTGTAGAACTCTTGAGGGTAAATATACTTAATACTTGACGATGGAAGTGAAGCAAATTCCCTCAATCTCAAGTCCAACTCTGGATAATTTTGACTGGTTAGGTATTTTGGATCACCAATAATATCAGTGATACCTTCTTTACCCAAAAAGTTTTCCATATTGGATTCCAAGTATGTGTATGGACTGATATAGAATCCTACAACGTTACTGTCACTACCTACGATGTCATTGGTCTTTGTAGAATAGTCATAAGGAACAAGATTTGATGTAGCAAATTCATCAATCTTGTTTATCTTCACATTGTTCTTATAGTTTGGACCAAAACGATTTGAATTGATTGCTTGATTTACAACAACCTTGTCAAATTGATATGGAAACTCCGACACATACGCTGGAGCACATGATGGATATGGTTGAGTTACAGATTCTCCCGTAAAGTTTGAAGCGGTAAACCAAGTGTCATAGTAAGTGTTTCTATTTGGTATACCAACTTGTGTTGAAGAAATAACCAAAGAGGCACTCACAGATGAACTGACTGGTGTGTTTATTGACGAACTTGCTGCCCATAATTGCATTGGAGTATCAAAACTCCACAAGTAAATCAAATTGTAATACAATGCTGCCTTGTCTGGAATTGATATAGAATCGAGATTGTAACTATGTTCATCAAAGTCAGACAAACTCAATGGATCACGGAAAACCTTTATCTTATCGATGTTTCCATCAAACTCAATATTGTTGTTGTATGTGGTATTGTAATTACCAACATAATAGCTACCACTTGAGAAATAATTGTTTTGATTGTAGTTAATTACCTTGGTCTTTATACTACTGAAATTCTTCAACGAACCATCATACTGATTGACTGCGAATGTATATGTGTTGGGAACATACTTTTCAGCTGCTGATGATGTGAGTGATGATGTAAACACGGTAATACTACCATAAGTGTTTGTGTCCGTGTTTTGTTCTGGTGTGATACTATCATATTCATAATCAGCTTTAATATCACGGGATATCATGAGTGTGAATATGTTGCCATTCAAATATGGCAGTTCATCCAACTTGATACTTGATGTGGTATTCGATTCAGTTGGATGTAGATCATAAATCAACACACCGGACTCAGCTTGTTGTGTCTTTCTTATATAAACTTCCCAGTCAATTTTGTTGTTTCTGATCTTTCTTACAATAGGAATCTTATCGTTGAAATTGTAGTCTTTTGATTTGAATCTAAACGAAGCTTCAAAAGTATCATATCCACGAAACTCTTCTGTTTGTGATCTTGAAGATGTATATGTGTTTGCCTGAGATCCACTGTAATATAAAGGATCACCTACCACAGAAACATATTCTGGGTCTGTATAATCAAACTTTATGTATCTACCATCTTTGATTCTGGTCAAATAAATGATATCTTCAAAGTCATAATAATTTTGACGATTTACATTTACATCTGTGCTTCCATATTCACGAAGTTGAATCAACTCAGAAGGTATACCAAACAATGATCTGATCAAATCCAATGATGTTGAAGTTCCTTTTGTCTTGTAGATATAAGGAAGGTTGTTAGCAAATCTATTTAAGATCTTCTTACCGTAGTCAAAATAAGAACTTGATAGTGAACTAGATATCTCAGTGTTATCGAACAAGTATTGAGAAATACCACTGTTTTGAAACTTGAAGTTGTTTGTATTCCAGCTGAACGAATTCAATAACTCATCCAAGAAGTTCTTTGGATAATCACTGAGTTCAGATATTCCGAGAGGATATGTCTTTGGAAACTTTTTGATGTAGACCAAAATGTTATCAAAGAAATGACCCACCATCGAAGTGAACTTCAAATAATCAACAGACTGACTGTCTTCACGAATATATTCTGGTAGTTGATTTAGTAAACTGTCTACATTGTTTTGGTCATATGAAATACCATCTTCAATCTTATCATCGATGCTAGAAGTATTGAAGAACAAATATGACTCATACTCATCAAGAGAGTTTAGTATGTCAATTTGAGATTGAGTAATACGATCTATATCTGTTTCATATGTAGCACGTATAGTCAATGCTGAAGAACTAGCTGCTGTATGAACTTGAACCTTCTGAGTTTCTAACTTGTTGTAATCAGAAATCTTGTTCTTGGCAATCTTGGTTCTGAGTTCAGCTGATGAGTAAACTATGAAGTTTGCAAAGTTATCATAATCAATCAACAAATCATTGATTCTTTGTTTTAGTCTTGACTGTGCTTCAAATAGTGTATTTACATCGTGGTCAGAATACTTTTGATTGATAGGGTCAGCAGTATCTACGTTAACCGTAAAATTAACACCGTTTAGAGATACGTTGCGTTTTACAGCCTCCGCAAATAGATTTACCTTGAAGTAAATAGGAGCAATTGAAATATTAGAAATCCAACATGTGGTTCTGATATCATATTCCAAAGGCAACGGATCAGACAACTTGACTTGAACATTTACACGACCATCAATTGGGTTGAAGTAATTTGTGTGAGTCAAAATTTGAACCAAATTACCATTGTCAAAATTCAATGCATTTTTGTATAGACCAAAATACTTGTTAGCATACTCGGTCAAAAGCAAAGTTGTTTGAGTTTCCAACCAGTCGGTGTAGATAATCTTGACAAACAAGTCCAATATACCCTGCAATTGTATTTGGTTGATCGATGTCTTTTGTAGAATTCTATCTTGAGAAACTTTGGTTACAATCGTCTTGAATGCCAACAAGATTTCGTCAGCACTAAACTCGGTTGAATTGTATGTGTATGTAAAGTTCTTGATTTGGTCATCAATACCAATGAACTTTGAAGCTTGTTGAATCGACTCATCGTTAGCCGAAAGTGTAATTACTTTATCAAAACCAACATAGGTCTGAATAATAAACTCTTGAAGTTCAGCCGCATTTTGAAGACCCAAACTTTGAGCAATTGCATTGTAATTGTAGTTGACAGAATTGCGAACAAACGTCTCTGAGATTGGATTGTTGTCAACAATTTGGTTGATGAACGAAGATATCTGTAGGAACAAATACTTCTTATCAGCAAATGCTGACACCTTTATAGCATCCAGTGCATTCTGTGGGGTCAATGTGGTATTGAATGCAAACGATAAACGCAATTCAGTTCTACTTGGAGAAATTTCCTTGATTACAAGTCTGTTTTGGTTGTTACCAGCAACGTTTCTAACAAAGTTGTAGAGAACATAATACAAACCAGGCGCAACTTGTGTCTGTCTAAGAACGTCTTGGGTATCAATCAAGATGTCATTATTGAACTTTGCGTAGTTTGTAAAAGGTTGCGCAAAGTTGTAATATGTCAACTTGTTGTTGATATCACGATACGAACCTTGGACCACCGAATAAGACACGGTTGGAACAACTCTATTGAAAGCAATACTTTCTTGAGAACTGTTGTAAAGACTGAATTCAATGATGTCACTGTCTGACGTTCCAAAGAAACGTTCACGGTCCAGATACTTTTGTTCATACAGTTCTTGTAGATCTGGGGTAAAATATGAACCACTAGCTATTCCAGTGTTTAACGTCGTCTCATCAAAATTTAGATAACTATATGGCATATTATGATGTTAATGGTAAAAATGGAAAGTCGTCACTGAAGTCAGATGGAACATTTCCTTGACCCAACTTGATTCTTAGATCGATAATTTCGGTCTTCATTGCTGCTATGACTTGTTTATCATCGTTGAGTTCATACTTTTCAACCAAAGAGTTCACAGTCTCATTGAGAATTCTGTTTTCGGCAATGGCTTCATTATATTGTTGTAAAATAGTATTGATATCTTGTGCTTGCTCTTGTTGAGTAGTTTGCAATTCATTAAACCCAATCGAATTGGTATCCAAAACTTTGTCTGGATTGTATTCTAGTGTTTTTAATGTGATATCTGTATAGTAAAACTTACCTTCGTCGGTCTTATTATCATTATAAATGAGTTGAAAGTTTCCGAATGAATCAATGTTGTTCGGAAACTGACCAAGATCCTTAAAAGTCTGTAACTGTTTAAGACCTACTGTATATTCTACTACTATATCAGCCATATTATCTTACAATTTGGAATACCTTGTCGGTGTCCACAATGTCCACCGTTCCATCTGGATACTCCGCCTTTATAAATATCTTGAAATATCTTTCTTGTGGCAATCCAGTGGTATCAAACTTAAAATAATTTCCTTGGTTAGGGTCACAGCTGAGTTTAGAATATTCGTCAAAGTCTACAAAAACCTGACCAGACTCAGCATCAGTTATTTGATAATATGATGAAGTAGGTAGGTATTTAGGTGTTACCATCACAGGTTGTTGATATGCTTTTTGGAAGTTCTTGAGAGGGTATTGATCTCTTGCGAACACAAATACTTTTGGTAAACTACCAGCCTTATACGTGTCTTTTAACTGTTGTAGAGTAATTAAGTTCTCAATAGAACCAGTCACAGGTGCTAAACTACCCGTATTGAATGTAGTATCATCCCAAGCAACATCGATGTATGGACTATAGATTGTATTGGTTTCTTTACTGAAGAACTGTAACAATCCATTGGTCTTACCAACCGGTGGAACAGTCAACTCCAACGAAGACAACAGTATGATTCCGTTGTTTGGAATACATCCACAAATCCAAGAACGAACTATGTTGGTGACATCCATGGTTATGTCGCCTTGTTGACCGAGAGTATATGATTGACTGCAAATCAAACTTGAACCACTCAATGATGGGAATGCAGACGATGAACAGAACCAGAAGTTTACATCACTATATGTAGACGGAACATCATAATACCAAGTTCCTCCACCATTTTCAAAGCTGGCGGTCTTATAAGAAGATGTCAACAAGTAATCGATTTGTTGGTAAGAACCAGTAAACGGCACATACCAAGCATTGCTTCCAGAGTAATCTCTAAAATTCCAACTTGCACCCATTGTGGTTCCACCATCCGCCCATCTACCATTACCATTGTCCCAACTTTGACTTACTGGGTAAGCATAAATTGTGTAGTTGAGTGGTAGATTTCTTTGTCCACAAGCAGTCAAATTCAAAGTGAACTTTATGTTTGAACTAGACAACTCATTGTTTGCTATAGAAGCACTGATGTTGGTAATGTCAAACTGAACCACAGTTCTTGAAAACTCAGGTCTCAACAAATAGTATACAGATGTTGGAGGAGTTATAGAACCACTGTAATAACCACGGAAATATCCTTGGAAATTTTCAACATCCAAATAGTAACTGGTGCTAGACGTTTCAGTAGATATAATTCCAACAAATTGAGAACCAGTTACACTACCATCGAATGTTCCATTTTGAATGCAAAGTGGTCCAGGTCCAGTGCAAGATGTTCCAAATAGTTTTCCTGAGAATCCACCAATACTACCACTACCAATTAATGACTGTGTTAGTGGTGAAGTTGTGTAGGTTACACCATTGACATCTAGGTTTGTAAATGACGATCCACTGTAAACAGTTCCACTGAAACTTCCCGTTGAAATTTGACCATTCACGGTTACATTGCTCAAGAAGTTATAGCTACCACTAAACGAACCAGAAGCAAAATCCGATGAACCAGACACATATAGTGAAACAAATGGACTAACGTTTATATTTGAGAATACACCGTTGAACGAAGCAATTGCAATCGCAGATTCGACCACAGATGTTGCGAGTGGGTATTCTCTCCAAAGACTTCCAGAGTAAACATAGAAACTAGATGTTGTGTATGCCAACCAACCTTCGTTACCATATGACGAACTGTTTTGTGGAGGAGTTCTCCAAATTGGATCTGTGTATACCAACTTGTTACCATCGTTGCTAGCATACACCTCCAAAATTTCGTCTATACCAAAGTTTTTGTTTTTGTAAACTTTGGCGTTATTGATGTAGGTGTCTTGAGACGGATAAATAAATGTGTGCATATTATACCACTAATCCTTTAATGTCGGTATCTGGAAACTTGACTTCAAATATTGAAGGGTCTTTTGATGGATATACGATATTGTTCTGTGTAGCAATATCAATATTATAAGCTATAGGCGAATATTGAACTCCATCAGTATCATAAGTCAAATTTTTGATTGTAACTTCGGTCACAGATTGAACACCTTCGTTTTTCATTATTTCAAAGGTTAATTGACTTAGATTGATTGGTTGATTGAATCCCCAGTTGTCAATATTGAAAAATGCTTGAACAGATGCAATACATTCATTCAACACATCACGTTTGTTGAAACCAGCAAAGACTGTGATCTTGAATTCAACGCCGATATTGATAATGTATCCGTCAATCACATTGAATCTATCAGTCAAAATCTTGTATTGACTCAAGTAGTTCTTCAAATTCAAAAGTGTTGCTTCGTTACATGGAGTGAGTTTCTTATCACTGTTGTATCCTAGAATATACAAGTTGTTTGTGAATGGATTGTTTGACTCCAAAAACTTTCTACGATCAAGCGGATTCAATGGGTTCAAATTCAACAACTCATTTTGAGCAGCTGAACCTGTGATAACACCACTGATCAATCCAGTATATGCAATTTGTCTAGTAGCATTTGATTGAACGAACGCTTTAGCTATACTACCAAATTGTGGACTCATTGCGTATACACGAAGAAGTATGTCCTCCTCAGTCACGATACGATTTTGAGATGAAAAATTTGCAATCGCATTTTGACGTATTTCTTCGTCGGTTTCTGGACCATCTCCACCAGTTGCTGCAAGTGGGTTGTTTACTCTCAAAGAGTTCTTGATATTATTGAACAATGTAACTTGACTATCTGTTAATCCAGTAATATCATTCATCAATCCGACCGCACTAATTGTATTGATTTCTCCAGAGTTGACGTTAGAATTTACACCGCCACCAACAATATAAGTGATGGTCAATATTGTGTTCGATGGAGATACACCATACGAATTGCTCTTCAACACGTTTGTTCCGTCCAAACTGATGTTAAGATTATCTAAATTAGACAAACCCACACCCACGTTTGAAGGATTTGGTATGATCACAGTGTTATCGAAGTTTTCAGTGTTTGCACCAAACTGAATGTGTGTTGAATTGTTTTCATCAATTGTAGTAATGAAACGATTCTCGGTTCTAAGATACTTTAACAACTTAGGCGTTTCACCTCTATACTTCGACAAGGTTTGATTTGTTAATGGAACGTTGTCAACAGAAATTGGTATTGTTTCTTGTGCTAGATATTGAACTTCATAGTAATTGTTATTGTTACTATCAACTATACTTGCTACTTTCAATACATCAGTAGCGTCCAATTTAATTTCTAAAAATGGTGTTGCGGTTCCTACACTTACTTGTTTGACTACAAGTTTACCTGCATATGCTTTTGCAGTCTTTTTGATCAAGTAAAATAGTGGTGCTCCAGTTTCATCACGGTTATACACAGACACTTCTCTTGGTGAAAATACCGTGTCTTGACTAAAGTCTACACTTTCTTCAATCAAGAATGGAACTCCAGAAACACTGGACAATTGTGTGAATGGTTTCAATATCAAACAATAGGTGTCATCTGGAACATATTCACCGTCTATCTCGCCCACTCTTTTGGCTGGAACTAGTTGAAACAGTTCAAGATCAGTTGCAGCTGCCGATGTGACCTTTGGTTTGTATCCCAAATATCTAGCTTGGTTGATCAAATTTCTTCTATCCGTGGCAAACTGAATAAAACTTTCCTTGAACTGTTGATCGGTATAATATGATAATATGTCACCAACATATGCGGCTTGTTCAATGAAAATTTGACCAGGCGAACTCTCACTAAAATCTCTATAACTTTGTGGGTAGTATTGCTTAGTGAAATCGATCAATTGTTGCTTCAAAGATGCAAAATCTCTATTAACGTAATTTACGTCTTTAGTATTTGCTCTAAAAGTCTTGTTAATTATTTGTGCCATTAGATTCTGTTATTAGTAAGTTCCACCTCAGTAGTAGAAGTGATCTTGTTATAAGTGAACACCACACTTATAAATATCGTATTTGCATCAGTATTTTCGTTTTGAGTGGATGCTATTTTTACCTTCACATCGTTAACGATCACACCATTCAAAAATTTGTTGATATCACGTTGAACAACATCAACAATAATACCTGGATTGACCTCCACTTCATTTTGTTGAAATAATAGGTAATACAATCCAGATCCAAACTCATTGTTGAATCGTCTTTCGCCTGGTTTGGTCAACAACAAGTTTCTTATGTTTGAAGATACTTGATCAATAGTAGCAGTATTGGTTTCAAAATATCCATCTTGACCCAATCTCAACGGTAACTTAAGTCCAAGTATCTGTTTAGCCATATATTGTTATTTCTTTTCGCCACGCTTTTTATCAACAGCTTTCAGTAGTGATCTATAATCTCTGGTAACTGCTTGAGCAACGGCTTTTACTGGTTCTGCAGCATGTTCAGTCACAGATTCAGTCAACTTGTCAACAACACTTGGTTCGCCACCACCCATGATACTTGCCAAACCACCTTCTTGAGGCACACCACCAGTTGTTTCATTCAATATTTGATTCAATACTGGATTGCTAGTGTATTTGACAAACTTCTTTTTGTTTTGTGATTGCTCCACATGTTGTTCTGTAACCGATTCACTCACCAAAGATGAAAATGATGGTGACGAATCTGATCTTGAAATTGATTCTTTAGAAAATGCTTCCAACAAGCAGTTTTTTACTTCTTCTCTGACAGCATTTCTTACTTCTTGACGAATGTATTCTTTAAGAGTATCTAGTTTCATATTATATAATTATTAACTTGTTTGGTATTTTACAAAATTTATCTTTTATGGTAATATTATGCCAACCCTCCCAATGAGTTCAACTGATTCATATTGACATTAGATGTTATTTGAGAATTAGCTTGGTTTTTAGCCGCTTCCAATTTGGATTTTTGTAAATTTAACAGATCTTCTGCTCCCTTTGTATTGGAAGGAGCCTTTATTTTGACCTTTTTGATACGTGGTGCAGACGGTGGTTTTGGTATTTTTGGTTTAGGCATACCTTTTTTGACTAAAGCTAGTTTAGCAGCCGCAGCACCAAGTGCTCCACCTGCAGCAGCTCCAATCAAAGCACCCTTACCACCTCCAGCCAAAGCACCTATTCCGCCTCCTAAACCAGCTCCTGCGAGTGTTCCACCACCCACACCACCCAAAGCTATGCCACCACCTAAAGCAGCCCCAGATAGTCCTCCAATCAACGCACCTTGACCTCCACCAGCCAATGCGCCAACTCCAGCACCAAGACCGCCACCAACCAACCCTCCGGTTGCCGCTTTAACCAGTGTGTTTGGAGGAGTTATGGCGTTGTTTGGACTCAAAGATCCAACATTACCATTTGATAAGTTGGTCAATGCCGCATCAGCATTGGTTATGTTTGTAGGAACGGGATTAGCTGGTAAATCTGGTAGGTTTGGTTTAGGAACATCTGGTATTGCACTCTTTAGTTTATCTACAGCAGCAATCTTCTCAGTTGAACCAATATTACCCGTAGCTGGATCAACAAACTTAGTGTTACCAGCGATAGTTTCAGGTCTGTATTTATCTGGACTCCAATTCTCTCCGAGACCATCTTTGACAAACTTTGGTTTTTCTACAGTTGGAACTTTTGGAGTCTCTACTTTTATCTTACTATCAACGTTCAACTTAGATACGACATCAGTTCCAGTTGGAGTCTTGACTTGACTAACTGTAGATGATATTGAATCTGTGGTGGTAGTTACAGAATCTTTGCCTGGTATCTTAAACTCACTTTGACCGGCACCATTTGGAAGAGCATCCAACTCAGCCGATGTCATCCTTGATCTAGGATCGTCTGATGCGAAACTTGTTCTTACAGTCACACCACCACCAGTCACAGTTTCCTTGGATGTGACTGTGTTGGTAGAAGTAACAGTGCGGGTAGTTACAGCATTAGGATCTGATATTGAAGATGTTGGAGTTTCATTGGCAGAATCCGACATCATTTTGTCAAGGTCGGCACTGTTCTTGTCCAACATTTTGTCTATGTCATCCTCTTTTTTATCCACCTCGGTCAAAGCTTTTGATGGGTCCAATTGTTTTGGTGTGGATGATGGCAACTTTAAGTTGGGATTATCAACACTAGGTGCTTTATTTATTGTTCCATAGATGGTTTGAGATGGAGGACCAACCAAGGCTGGATCTGGGTCTGGAAGGAAACATGCTGGTATTTTATTTTTATCCCACTTACCAGATTTAACATTATCTATGGCATCTTCAATCACAGACGCAAGATGTGCTTTTTGTTGGGTTTTGGTTTTTTCTACATATGAAACATCTCCTCGTAACAAAGAAGTTTCATAACGTTGTATGTAATCATGAACTGTTAATAAAAATGTATCAAGTCTTGATGTTTCCAGATCTTTCAAACATGGCCATTTTGAATAATAAATTTCTCTAAAAATCGGGCGTTGATTTATATTGACAATAATGTTTTGATGTGGTGTTTTGGGACCAGCATAACCAACTATTACTGGAGGTAGATTGTTTTTGTCTGGAACATCAGGTAACAACTTTCGATCATTCAAATACTTGTATAACTCTGGATACGTGTAACCTTTATCCGAATTACCAAACTCATCATCTCCGTCAAAAAATCCAAACCCTCCACCTACAAAAGGCACAATGTCTTCAAATGCATAAATTATTTTCGCATTACCATTGAGATACAGACCTTTACTCCAGTTGTTACCAGAGTCGGGTTGTAAGAATCCTAAAATGTCTACTAGTTTCTCTTCCATAATATCTTAATTTGTGAATTCAAACTCAATCTGAACTGGACCTTCTCTACGATTTCTACCCTTGAAGTCTCCTATAGCACCCTCACCAGTCACAGTATTGATTACTACTGGAGGCGCACATTCTGCACCGCTTCCCACTGGTTTCACACCATTTGATCCAGGTGCGTATCCACCACCGGTCAAATAAACACGACGGCTCAAAGTTTTGTGTAGATTATCACGCAACAATTTTAGTGTTATCTGTTGAACGGGGATTTGTGTTTGGTCGGGATTAGCATCGTTGGTATTTTCTTGAGTAATCTGACCAGCGTCATCATGACCGTGAGGATGAGGATGAACGTGATGATACCAATGAACGTGATCAAGTAACCAATTACAAAGATCATAAAGCCAATCAACAGTAGTTTGTCCGAGTAGTGCAGGTTCGTTTGTTTCTCCATATTGTCCTAAAAAAATCTGTGGCGCGTTTACACAAGCTACTCTGTTTGTGGTCAAAACAATTTGATCATTTGCATCAACGGTATAATCCGAATCTGTAGCAATGCCATAACGCTTTTTACTAAAATGTAGTGTTTCAGCAAATCGACTACTAAGAACAATTCTGTCAGTGTTCAATATTAGTTGATCGCCATTTAATGTTGGAAACTCAAAGTTTGAAGAGCCTGGCGGATTAAACTTAACTTGTTCTTCAGTTGGTTTTCTATCGTTTCTGGTAACACCAAACATGCTTTTATAAACAGTAGTTTTCCAATCACTTATTGGCGATCCACTGTTTATCTCAATTGTAGTTCCATCGTTGTTGATATCCTCTTCAATTTGTCCACCATAATTTTTCTCACGTTCTGTTATGGGTGGAATTGGAGGCAACTTTGGATGTAGTTGTTGTGGTTTATCCAACGCAATATTTCTCTGTCGGTTTCTTAGAATTATGCGAGGATTACCGTAACCACCGGCAACAGATTCTCTGAATAGATTAGAATTAATTGCATACGATAGATATTTTGATTTATCATTGCTTCTAATGTCGTCATAGGCTGTGAATCTTATTGATTGTCCGAATCTACTTTCAACAACAGTATCACCCTCAAACTTTCTTACACTACGAATAAATGGGTTCAATATAAAATAGTCACCCAAATATCCCACTTTTGTTATTGCTTTGAAGAATGGGTGTGAAATATAACTCTTTCTGAGAGTATCAGCATTTGCTGGAGTAGCACTGGTATTATCATTACTCAAACCAGACTCAGTAACAAAGTCTACATTTGTTCCTACAAAATTGAAACGATTAAAAGGCTTTGTGTAGTAGAAATTACCACCAACTTTTATGACCATAACTTGTTCGTTCAATAACGGAAATTGTGTTATGGTATTATCCAATGGTATAGCCCATGGTAATTTTTCAATTGGTGTTTTCTTTTCCAACTCTAGTATTCTTACCTTAGCACGACCAATAAAACTATAGTCCACATCATTACTATTTGGAACATCGTTCTTATAGTTGACTGGTATTTGTTGTGGATTTATAGTGATCGTTGGTCTTGAACTTGGATCATCTGGACTTTTACTAAAGAATGGATGTTGGTCATTGAGAATAACATCAACTACCACAGCCAATTGAAAATTTGGATTGTCTCCAATTCTATTTGAAGGGTCTATGTTTCTACCAGACGGATTCTGATTGGTCACGTATCTGGAAATATCTGTTGATGAGTCTGCCATAATTAATCTTGTTTTGTGACCTTGGCAATTGATACCACATCCTCCATCAACTGTCTTCTTTCATCGTCGGATAGTATCATTGAATTTCCTTCACCACTAGCTTCACCTTTGGCAACCAATTTCTGAACAATAGAAGCCAATTTAACCAATTGTTCATCGTTCTTGACTCCAACGTCATAATAGTCTTTGATTAACGGAACAATAATAACCGCATCATTTACAGTCTTAATCAAAGAACGTAGTTCAGAAATAAGAATGTCAATTTGATCCTTCTTACTTTCTGAGTTTTTCACTATGTCCTTACATAGACCAGAGAAGTTCTTTCCCTTGTATATCTCAAAGTTAGTATCCATACTCAATAAATAGAAAAAACCAATCGTTTTGTCGATTGGTTTTGTTTTTATACTATTTATTCTATCGAATCAGACTGTTCCACGATTCATATAATTCTTCATGACCGCAGTTTGATAACTCTTCATCTTATTCAATACCTTGGTAATTTGTTGAGTCTTACAATTGCTAATTTCACGAATATACAAATACAATGTCTTCTTGTTGAAACTCTCAATTCGATCACAGTTACGGAACAATTCAATCACCGCATAAGCAATGTTTAGATCCTTAGATTTACTAAAGATCTTGGTAATGTTCTTCTCCCAGTAATCAATCAACAAGTGCATCAACTCTTGAGTCTGAACATCTTTATGATGAGCATCCTCAGTCTGTAGACACACAGTATCTTCTGATGGAGTTTCACTGATATCAACGTGTTGGTTGAAACGTTTGTAGTTGTTATTGTTGTGGAAAATCAAATAGTTCTTAGCAACAATACTGAAATAACTAAATGCTTTTCCTTTACCAGCTTGGAACTTATGTATGTTAGCTACAAGATGTGTGACCGTTTCTTTTTGAACCTCAAGTGGGCCATTGTCAAAATAAGTAAACTTGAATGTATTATAAATGTTTTCTACCAACTTTTCAAAACTAAACTTGATACGTTCATTATAGATGGTATTTCTAATATCAAAGTTTTCCTCTGCGTTATACTCAATAATGGCTTCTTCTGTAGCCTTGCTAAAATAGATCTTCTCTTTCTTGTTTCTACCACGGCGTCTGACCCTCTTTGGTTCATCATCAAGTGTGACAGTATCATCGTCTACATCAATATCGGTCTCGGCCTTTGGGATAATATCAACATCACTGTCTCGTTTTACTTCAATCTCTATACGGGACTCTATGGGTTTATCATCCGATTTGATTTTGGTCTTTTTCTTGGCAACAGACTTTGGCTTCTTGATTTTTACATCATAAATAACCTTGAGTTTCTGTTTCTTCGTTTTTTTGGAAAGAACAGAATTGCTTTTCTTCTTAGAAGATAAGGTTTTACTTTTTGTTTTGTTCTTCATTACTGAGATTGTCGTCATTATCTGTTATCCTTTTATTACATTCTTCGACAATAGTTACCATTTCTTGGAAAAGAAAGCCAACATCGTCGTCTTTTTCAAAGATACCACGCTCATCAACACTTTTCAACTTTTTGTATACATTAGATACAAGTTTTCTAAAATCAACGACCCATTGGCCAAGTTCTGTATTCAGCTTTTCAATGGTATCCAACTCAGATTCTAATACATCAATTCGTTCCAATGCCTTTTTAAGAGAAACGTAAAAAAAGACGGCAACGCCGATGGACAATGTAAGGAGTGTAACTAATATAGTTGTGATCATAGTTCGTCGGTATCATCATCGAAATCTACAAACTCATTAATAAAGTCAATTGCTTCTTCTACAGTAGACCAATCATTATTTTCGTTTGCATCAAGAAGAATTCGACGCAGTTCTAAAAGCTCTTCGTTATTCATAGTTAACAGTAATATATAGTTAGACGTATGAAAAACGAATTTTTATTTTAGAAGCTGAACATTCTTCTCAATCCGCCAACATTTATTCTCTTGACTTTCTCCACTACTTTTTCGACTGGCTTTTCAACTTCTCTAATTACTTCTGTTGGTTTTTCAACAATTTTTTCCACCTCAACTTGTTTTTCAACCTCTTTAATAACTTCCACTGGTTTTTCAACCTCAACAATTTTCTCAACAATTGTTTCAACAGGCTTTTCAACCTCAACAATTTTCTCAATCACTGTTGGCTTGACTTCTTGAACTGGTTCTGGTTGGTCATACACTGATTTTTTCTTTTCTTCCTTATCTTTCTTCTTGTAAAGTTCGTATTCCTTGTCAGACTCAACTTCACGATAGTTCTCAGACATGTTGTATGCCAACAATAAAACCACAGCAAGAGGATCGAATACAGTAATCAATACTATGATAAACCACTTCACAACGGTGTTAATATCAGAGTTAAACTCCTTCGCAACAAACTTGAATGTAGTAATATCCTTCTTCTGACTATTGTCAATCTTCAACTTAAAAATTTCATCATCAATCTTAGTAGATTTTGTAGATGCGGTCTTCAACTTTTCATTTTCATTTTCAATCTGCTTATTTAACCCCTCAATTTGTTCGTTGATTTGGTTTTGAAGCATTTGTAGTTGAACTGGATTTCTAGCAATAAGAGCATTGGTCATACTTTCACCCAATCTTGACTCTTGACTACTTCTTAATGCCAACAATTTGTCAATGGTTGATCTTACGTTGTCTAACTTTTTGGTCTCTTCTAATTTTTGAGCTTCCAAAGTTGTAATTTTTGTGTTTGCCAATTCGGTCTCCAACGAAGACTTTTGATAAGCAGCGGTCAAATATCCAAAGATACCCAACGAAGTAATACACATCAATACCACAACGGCAATAACCATATAAACCTTCATTAACTTGTTGGCAATGTGCCAATATCTAAACAACCATGATGTAGTTACAAGCTTACCCAACTCCAATGAACTAGCCATAATCATAGCAGCAACTACTGCGCCAGAAAATAGTAGTCCGATACCATACACACTAAAGAAAGCAGCGCAACCTGCGATCAACATAGATGTGAACATTACTAGATGCCTAAATTTTATCATATATATAAATATCAATACAAATAAAAAACCCTCCACTTTAAATGGAGGGTAGAATATAACCAATTTACTGTGTAATTATGTGATTTTAACCTTTTTACTGGTAGGAGGTGTAGGTTTAACCTTCTTCACAGTAACCGTTAACAATCCATTTTCAAACTTAGCAGACGGTGTGTCCTTATCAAACACATCACTCAACACAAAAGCACGTTTGAAACTACTGTGCTTCAATTCTTTACGAATGTAGGTGCGTTTGGTGTCACTATCATTAACAGTCTTGGTCTTCTGACCACTGATAATCAATAGATTCTCCTCAATTTCAACACCAACCTCGTCACGATCAAGACCAGGAATCTCAGCTACAACCTCAATTCGGTCTGAATAATCAATTACGTCTACACGGGGATAACTTTGCTTTTCGAAGAAACCCACACCAAAATCCTTTGTAAGTTCTGGGAAGGTATTTGCAAAAACCTCATCGAACAACTTGTCGAATGGGGTTACGAAATCGTCCTTAGAAGTAGGACGCAATGCAGGCACTTTATATCTAACAATACTCATATATTTCCTTTCTTTTTTATAATAATTCTATTGAACTTATTATCATAGCAACCTCACTCGAGCGTTGCCGTGACGGTAATTTACCATCAAGAATATATATTTGTCAAGATACGAAAAATCAATTTTTTACGATAGGAACCTTGAGTGGGAAATTGTGACCTATGACATTAGTTCCCATAACAAATCTCTGGTTTTCACAATTCAAGTGCATGTATTCTTCTTCTTCAAACAACAAGATATTGTCATCTACAGTCAATACTTCACCTTCGGTGCCTTCAAGCTTGTCACCCTTCTTAACTTCGGTAACAACCTTCCATACATCGTTACCAACATACCATTGATGACTGTCGTCTACATCAAAATCATTACCATTGATTGTGGTTCTGTAGATTGGTGCCTTAGCGATGTAAGCAACTGTGACTTTGTTCCACAAACCATCTTGTATGTCACGTAAATGCATGCCAATTTGGATTTCTCTAGCAGGTATAAATCCACGTTCAAGAGTTTCCATCAATTGCCAAGCAGCTGGACATCCACCACCGCCACCACTTGGAGGTGGAGCAGCTACATAACATACTGATTTGTCTAAAGTTGCAGATACCTGACCTTGCAACACGGTTGGGCTTGGAGATGTTGCAAAAGATGCCGCAAATGTAGCACGTGCTGAAAAACTTGAACTTTGATATGATTGATTATAATATGGTAAACCGAACCCATATTGAACAATTTGTGTCGCACCAGGTGCTAAAGTAAACGTAGATGGACTGAATGTTGGCAACAATTGTGCAATACCAGCTGGTGCGGCATACAAAGATTGATTGTTTGCCAAATTTATCCAATCAGCATTTAGTGTGTATGTAGCACTATAAGCATTTGTAGAAGGATTTATGAAAATCGCACTACCACTGAACCTCACTTGCAATGGGGTAGTAGGATTGTTTGTTACTTGTGCTGCTGTGCCACATCTTTGAGTAACCGATGTATTTGAAATAGTAATTGATGGGGCTGATCCACAAGAAGACGCACTTGGATCTGAAATAGTAGAAACCGCAAGACTAGCATTTCCAGTGGTTGTCGTAGCATCAGAAATAGCATATGAATATGGTAGTGTTCCCGTTCCTCCAGAAGCAGAAACATATCCGGCAAAATATCTTCCTCCATTTACAACATTTGCTATAAATCCTTCTACTGTAAAAGTTCTGGTGCCACCAGATGGCCACGATGTAGATATTATTCTTGAAAATCCACTGAGTGTATATGTCTCAGGAGTGTTGATCAATGTTGATAAAAAATTACATACAAAATTCAAATCTTGACGTTGAAGACTTGATATAGCACTACTAGCATTGATTGATGCTTTGGTCGAATCAATTGCTGTTTGAAAGTTTGTTGTATTGTTGGATTGAAACAATGTTGTTGGACTTGTTGTAGATGTTGATGAACAAGTTCCAGTGAATATACTAGATGTAAATGCGTTAGAAACTACATCTTTCAATACAATTTTATAGATGTTGTTACTGGTGAGATTTGAAATATATTCATCCGAATCATTTGGTCTTACATATGAATATTGTAGTCTAAAATCTGACCCTGGAGAAGCTGCTGGTTTTGAATAAACAGCATATCTGTATACTCTACTAGACGTTTCTCTAGTTAAGAAATTCGCGTTTGGCACCACACTATCTGGATAAAAATTTGTATACCTAACTCCTTGATTAACTCCATATTCTTGTATAGATGCACTTAAAAAATTGCCTCCATAAAACTCACTCATTCTGGCATCAGCCAAATCATTGAGGGTCACCAATCCTATACCAATTCCCAAAGCATTTTGAGTGTCTGTTACTGGATCACCCGTGTTTCTCATCAACAACCCCAACGACGAAGACAAAGAAATATTTTGAGTCGGAGGTGTTCCAACAACATTGTCTATCAAATTGTTAATAGAACCATATGGTGTTCCCGTTGTGAGTTGGGAAAATGCAATTGGACCTGATCTATTTAGTCTTGTTATAGCAGACATAAATTATTTGTCTTCCAAGGCAGATACACGATCTTGTAGATCTTCTATCAATGCTTGTTGTTCTTGAACAGTTTTGATCAACAATGATACAAACGAATTGTATTTAACTGCTTTAAATCCGTTCATGTCTTCTTTGACAAACTCTGGGAACACATCTTCAACTTCTTGAGCAATCAAACCAAAATCTGATTGTTCAGTGTTGTTCCAAACAAATGAAACTGGATTCAAAGATGACAATTTTCCAATTGCGTCTTCGATTGGTTCAATATCATCCTTCAAACGTGCGTCTGATGAAGCAAATGTTGAATATGCCACGATATCACCACGAACGTCGAGTTGACCACTACCACTAACTCTCATCAACTTTGTGTAAGAGCTACCAGATGTGACCAAGAATACGTTACGATGTGGAATGTAAGTGTTAGTTTGACTCACATTATCAGCATAGTATTGAGGCCAACCAAATGAACTACTCAAATGAACGTGTAATTGAGCCTGAACATTGTTGGTTTGTGGGAAGTGTCCAACACCTATAAGACGACCACGAACACCAAATGATGTCCATCCATATATACCTTTCTTAGCAGCGGTATTTGGATTCCAGTATCCGTCTTTTTCACTTGCAGAAACAAAACTGGTATTTCCATCATACGAACCAGAATAATATATTGCAAAATTTGCACCGGTTCTTATGTAGCTGGAACCAGGTTGCAATCCAATATCATACATGTAATTAATTCCAGCAGCAGATGCTGAGAACTGAATAAACTGTTGACCAATGTAGTTATTTACTGCCAATGGTCTATACAATGTAACTCTGCCAGTTGCGGCTGGATATGCTCCTGCCAATCCAAACCCGGCGACGGTTCCAGTGGTATTACGACGTAACCAATCAGAACCGGCTACTTCGGCTGAATTTTTCCAATATGCGTAGTAATCTGTAGTGCCTGAACCAGATACGTAACCCTCAACATATGAAGCAGTCTCAGTAGTTACGGCATTTGTAGCCCAACTTGATGTTCCAACAAGATCTCCAGTGTGGTCGCCTACAAAACTACCAGTAAAACTACCAGTGTGTATTCCTATAAAACTACCAGTAAAACTACCAGTGTAACTACCGTCAAGGTCACTTATATATGACACCAAATCACTAATTGTTGTTTTTCGAGAATAGTAGTTTGGTGAATCATTCTGAATCAACAATAGATAATCATTCGATTGAATTGCTCTGGATGGATCTCTTAAAGAGCTTATCTTGATTGTCTGGACGTTTAAGCTGTTACATGGACTTGACATATGTTAATAAATATCGTATTGTTTCTTTTATACTTTAAATTTAGCTACCGTAGTATGGTGATTTACCCACAATACCCGTCAATGAACTGTTGTTGACACGATTCCATGTCCAGAACTTTTCTTGACCCGTGGTTGTGTCATACTCCAAACCATATGATTCCCAGTTAGAATCAGTCCAGTAATTAGAACCCTGTTGTGGAATTACAATAGTCTTTACATATTGCAATTGTGGATCTCTAATTGCTGCTGCCTGGGCCCACCATGCTCCAATATCATTAGAACTATACGCATTGATATTGAATATATCACACATACCACTGTTGTTATTAATACAATACCATCTACGTTTAACTGGATTATATATGTTAGTTATTGTATTGTAGTTAATGGTGCCATTTATACTCACCAAATTTGAATTACCCAATACAAGAGAATTATTCAATATATCCAATGCTGTTCCTACTGTAGCATAGGTATATGCAGATCCATTCCAGTAAATCTTATACATTGTTAGACCATTGGCCGTATTACCTCCAGCTTGAAACGAGTCGGGTAACAAGTAGAAAGTAGGGTGTGTTGGCGTTCCTGCACCTGTTCCAGGTAAACCAGAAGACGCATCTACATACGCGCATTTAAATTGATAAAAATTACCTCCGCCAGTTGAAAATTCTGTGATTGTTGGAGTTCCAGAAGTCAAAGCTCCGAATGCATATATGTATGAACTATCGGTGACCACTATATAATCTCCAGTGACACCATTGTTGTCAAAGTTATGAAGTGCCATGTGACCAACATAAAACTGTCTTGCTGGAGAAAAAGTATTATTTCCGTCAAAAATTTTAGTTACTTCATTTGTAACTTGATTTAGTCTAAAAAAGTATCCTTTGTTTGTGAAATTGGATTGACAATAGAAGATGTAATCTCCGTAAGTTATCGCACCAAGCGGATATCTTACTGCAAATGCATTTGCAGTTTGAGTTCCATAACCAAGTGTAGCATTTAATGTTCCTGCCACGGTCATGTCACCACCAACATAAACGTCACCAGCATTTGAACCAGAAGCACCCACACTGAAAATTGGATTATAACTACTAGAACCATAGTCTACATAAATTGCATACTCAGGCAACTTCACAGTTCCAGTCAAAGCTTGTCCCGTGACTTTACCAACGTGTGCTTTGCTTGAGCTAAAACATCTGATACTAAACTTACCAAGCAATGTAGGATCGGTATCAGCTGATGTAGGTGGTTGGAAACCAATACCAATAGATCCTTCTCTTGATGGAGTATTTGATGCTAGATATGGCCAGAAATAATATCCAGATCTTCTGCTTACAAGCCCGTAAGTTTCGGTAGCACTACCTACAGCTGTTCTGGTTGAAGAAGAAAATTCTGCACTACCGAGTGGAGCAATAAATGTTAAACTTCCACTATTGATCGATCCAATCGTATATCCAGAAATGTTTGGATAGTTGATTAGATTCTTTGCATTATTTAAATTATAGAACGAGATCAATGATTGATTTTGTCCATTATATCCTCTGGATGCTACTCTCAACCCGTTCAAATATCTTGATGAAGATATCTCCAACAATTGATAATTACCAATGCCTGTGCCATTTGTAACTCGTTTCATTCCTACATTTGACGCAACCACAGACTGTGAGAAAAATGCGATATTGAAATTGCCACTACCATTTCCAAGACCAACTCCGTCAACTTCATCTGTAGCAGCTGATTTTAAAGCATAACTTGCACTCACAGCTGTTGTAGGAGTGTTGATCACGTTCAATGCACTTCCAGCAAAAACCGCATACGATGCCGAACCATTATTTATACTGTATTCTAAATATGATGCGGTTTTCGCCACTTGTGTTTGACTAGCACTAAGAGCATATGAAGCGGACGTAGCGGTATCAGCAAAAACAACATTTGTAGAACACGTAAATGCATTTGTAGCAACATGTGCATATGATGCAGATTTTGCCCTTGATGCATAACTAGAAGTTCCAGTAAATTGCGCATCTTTTGCTGGACCAGCACCATTCTCCAATACTTTATTACCAGTTGCAGAGTATACATCTCCATACAACCCACCAAAAAAGTTGCCTGTAACTGTAGCTATTAGGTTGGTAATTCTTCCATAAGATGCCGTGATAGGACTGTTGAACTCAGTATTACCATTAATCAACACCGAACTACCTTCCAAGAAAAGTGTATTGGTTACAGTAATATTACCTTCATTGCTGACTACATCAAATATGTTGGTTCTTATATAGACTTGATTGCCAAGCACTCCATCATAGTATGTATTTATTGAAGGTAAACCGCTTGGACCGACACCCAATTTTGTAAGACCCTTTGAAGTTAAAGTATATGCAGTCGGAACGTAAAAAGACCCAGTAAATTCAACTGTGCTTGGTGGTGCCGAAAATATAGAGTTGACCAAATTACTGAACGTTATCTTTTTGGTTACATTACTAGTTACGTCCTGAATTATCAGAAAATCACCAGCCCTACTACCTGTTGTTTCTGGTAGGGCTGGGACTGGTCTCGCTTTATTTGTTAATACTGCCATATGTTATAAATATAATTATCAATCAGGTAAACTTTTTGAGTTTTTTTAATATAAATTTGACCAGACCACTTCTCACTACATCGTCTTCAGTAAATCTGAATATATGAATTCCATTCTCACGACTTTCTGCGTCGTCGAACACATTCATAATGGCAGTCAAACCACTCTTGCCATTGATATCACTTTGATCTGGGTCACCACAAACATACAACTTACTGAACTCACCTACTCTTGTGACCAAAGTGATTAGTTCCTTCTTGGTCATGTTTTGTGCTTCGTCGGCAACAATACATTTAGCATTCCAGTTTAGACCACGAAGAAAGTTAACTGGTGCTCCATGAATACGTTCTTCCTTTTTAAGCTTTTCGATATCATGTTTAGGCAACATTTCTTCAAGCTTATCAACGAGTGGTTGTATATATGGACTCATCTTGTCGTCCATTTCACCAGGCAAAAATCCCAACTTGCTGTCACTGCTTTCGACAGCTGTTCTGATATAAATCAGTTCGCTTACACGTTTATCATTAATAAGATGTAAACCGGCAAGAATTGCAGTGTATGTTTTTGATGTTCCGGCTGGACCGGCTACAAATACTAGTTTTGTGTTTTTGTCTCGTAATACTTCTATGAGCTGTTTTTGTTTTTCAGTTAAGTCTACACTTTTAATTTGGATTGAGTCCCTTATTTTTGGATTTTGGGGAACTTTTGGACTTGTGTCTTTTTTCTTGCTCATTAGGTTTTTCTTGGTTAATTATCTTTTGAAGGTTCAAAACACGTTCACAGAATTCATATTGTTCCGTGTTAATATAGTAGTTGTAAATGTTGTCCAAGTTCTCTTTGAACGTAGATATATTCAAAACCACTATAAAATCAGTTTTACTGAAATTGAAAACCTCAACATTTGATAAATTGTTTTTTAATGCAAATTCTATGGCGGTGACAACTTGTTCTGTCAACTCCGATTTATGCTTTATAACAAACTCCTCCATCGACTTAAACTCCGATGGTATCATTTTTGGTTGAAACCTCTTTGCCATGTTAATAAATATCTATCGCAAAAATAATAAGGGCGCCATAATTTTGGCGCCCTCATCATTTAACCAAGTTGTATCTACTATTTATTAGACAGCTTTCTTCTTACCCGTCTTGCCTTTGACCTTCTTCGTCTCACTAGACTTCTCTGGTGTTTGTGCTGTATCTCCGTTAGTCAATTGAGCAAGTCTAAACTTTGCTGTGGATCTCCAAGACTGTTTGGTTCGCTCAGATGCAAACTCAAAATTTCTACCCTTTGACAACAAGGTCGAAATTTCTGATTCAGAATTTGCGGTTTTAATTTGTTCACGTAGTCCCATAATTACCTACCTTTCTTTGAGAGGTTAACGATTTCCAACTTACTACCATCTGGCCAACGAGTAATAACTTTGTTCCAGTGATCAAATTCTGGTTGTGCCTCACTACGGTTCGTATATTCCTCATCAGAAACACGAGCGCCATTTCGCAACACAACAAAACGATCAACTGACTCATTAATATTTTCGTTTTTCTTAATCTTAGTTTGCATGTATTCTTATATGTGTTATTATGTTATAGCATTGATATAATTAGTTACTGTGGGGATTATCAGTCCCTACAGGGTCGTTACAATATCACTTAGATGAATGTATGTCAATCGATTTCCATTGATTTATTGTAATACTCAACGTCTTTGTGTTTAACCACAGCATCTGGATAAACACACCTTTGTTCACCCAATGTTTTATTGTAAATCTTTACTCCGCCATGCGGATATGTTGGTTCACCCGGGCGATGATACTGAACCAAATAAATTTCATGACTGTCTGGATATATGGACGACAATATCTTACGTCCCTTTTCAGTCATATGATCTATCGCCAATTCGGTTGGAATATTCTTGTAGATTTTGAATGGATTGCCGTTAGCACTATATGTCTTGTTAACAACTTCCAAACCTTTTGTCAACTTAGATATCTCACGGTCAACAACAATATCTTTCTTTATACGTTTCTTACGTTTAACTTTTTCTTTGATCCTTGACATGATACTTAATTATATGAAGAAAAAATTAAATGTCAAGACGGAAGAGTTTATAAATAGCATCCGATTGACAACTGATAAGGATCGTAAACCCAAAAAGAAACGTGTTAAAAAACAAAAATGATATTACGGAGTTGTAGCCGTAGATTCTTCTACAACAGCCTTGATTTCGTTTTCAATTTCCTTGATCTTTTCCTTGTATCCGGCTGCTACATCCTTAAAGTCCTTCTTTACGAAGAGAAGCTTCTCGGTTAGTTCGTATACTTTCTTTTGTGCATCTGCTTTGTTTAATTTGAGTTGGCTCATAACTTTGATAAATCTATAATTTGTTTTACTGCTTCTAACGGTATATAACTAGTAACAAAGTTGCCTGGATCAACACTTTTTAAATCGGGTAACTTATTTTTATCTACGACGATTATGACTCCCTCTTTCTTATCACGATAGTTTACCAAAGCAAATCTAGCACTCAATTTGAAATCACTAGCTAGATAACTACCATATATGTTACGTGTGTTACCTTTACCCTTCGAAGTTACTCTGCCATGCTTTTGTAATAGATCCAACTCCTTCTTGGACATGCCTCTGAACAAATCGTCTGACGAAAAGTTATTGTATGTATCAAGTGTGTCAGCAATATGCTTGAGTTTGCCTTGAGGCTCCCAAATCAAATAATCATATATGCTAGCTTCGTATAGCAAACTGTAGGATTTCATTGAATATAAATATACTTATAGTTATGGACTCTGTTAATTTTCATGACATCGAAATCAACAATCACAAAATAACCATATGGGATGACCGTTTTGTTGTATTAAGACACCCAGAAAAATGTGATTTGTATGAAGATGAACATTGTAGAGAACACATGGTGAAGTATCTAACAGATGAAGGTTATATAGATCCTACCAACAAAAACTGTCTAATATTTGATAGTTACATTGACTTCGAACCATAAAAAAACCCCGAGCATAGCCCGGGGTTATAAGTTAAAATGGTGGACGCGGCGAGAATCGAACTCGCGTCTTTAAGAAGTGATCCATACCAGACTACACGCTTGTATGATTTGAATTTGATAGGAAACAGAATCTAAATCATCAAAAATCCGTTTCTTAAGATTTACAGAATGGTAGATTGGATGAGCAAATCAATCATTCCAATTATAGTTCGATGATAACACCCAACCAACTATCGAACAGTCATTAGTCAAGTGTGCAACCTTTAATTAGGCTGCGAGTGCTGCAACTTCTCCATAAGAGAAGTCATAGCTAACCACGTTTTCTTCAGCAGTTATGTTTTGATAGACGTTTAAAGAGGCCAACTATCATCCTCTACGTGCCTAGCATGAACGCATCCTTAAATCGAAACCTGAACGCGCCCATTAAATTTTAAAGAACAAAAATGGTAGCTGGTATGGGTGCTGCCCCCACTTAACAAACCTTATGAGGATTCGTCGTTTGCTGAAACCCCAGCCGTTAAAATTACTTCTTCTTACGTTTTTTTACACTACAACTTTTAACATTGCAGTAACCCTTCTTGGTTTTACGTAAGTGTTGTCGTCTCATGCCTTTAGTTGCCATAATATTTAAAAAGTGGAGCGGGTAGTGAGAATCGAACTCACGCATAGGCTTTGGAAGAGCTTCAGGCTACCATTACATCATACCCGCATTCTAATAAATATTATTCGGTCAACACAAGAACTTCATATTCGTAATTGTGATTTTCCTTAAACATATCACAATACTTTTTTGCTGACTTCTCGGTCAAAAAAACCTTATGAATTGATCGTTCACTGTCACCATTACGGACAACATATACCGTAATTGGCAAGATCTTTTCTTCCTTGATAATTTCACTTGCAACCAAAATGTTGCCAATCAAAATCAACGATATCAATAGTTTCTTCATATCTAAAGTCTACCACAGATTGTTGTTGTGTCAACTGTTAAAATTGGATGACCGTGACTTGCGAATGTATGGGGATTTCACGAATCGTTCCTAGTATTGAACAGGACCGGTTCACTGTTCACTAATCTATCCCATCAACTTCCATCTCCTCTACCAGCAAATAGGTATCGTGCTATAATTCTATACACTAACGATCAAATTTAAATTCAACCCTACCCTATCCGGGCCGGATTCGTCCGGGTCAGACATACAGGGGTGTATCGTGTCCCTCACGATGTTGGAGTCAATCCCCAACACGCACATTGTTAAATCTAAAAAACGGTGCAAACTATGGGAATCGAACCCATCACCGCTGATAACTTAGGTTCAATCCTAAGCCAACGTTCTCACCAGATTGCAGCTAGCATATAAAATGGTCGGGGTGACAGGACTTGCACCTGCAGCTTCCTGACTCCAGATCAGGCCGTCTCCTAATTGACAATACACCCCGAATAAATTGTTGTCGGTGTTTGATGAATGGATCTTTCGATCACTAGTTCTTACTCTTGTAACTGATGATCACTTATTACAATTTCTCTAAAATTACACCCTTAACCGATATATATAAAATGGCAGGGGATAAGGGAATCGAACCCCTACAAGAAGATTCAAAGTCTTCCGCACTACCATTATGCAAATCCCCAGTTCTGAAATTGGAGCGGGTGGAGGGAATCGAACCCTCTCATCGTCCTTGGCAAGGATGTAGGCTACCGTTACATCACACCCGCGTTAAAATTGGTGGACCAGACAGGATTCGAACCTGCCACATTCTGCTTGCAAAGCAGACGCTCTACCAAATGAGCTACTGGCCCGTAAAGTGGCGGAAGGTGAGGGTGCTGCCCCCTCAGTGGTTTTTTAGGCCACGGCAGTTTAGCAAACTGCTACGACTAACTAACTATTCGTCTACCTTCCATAAAAATGGCGGAAGCAGTAGGAATCGAACCTACGAGGGTTTTTAGGCCCCAGGCGTTTTCAAGACGCTTTCCTCGACCTGCCGGACTACTTCCGTATAAATTAAAAAACTGGGTATGTGTGACTGCACCCGAAAGGTCAATTACACTCATAGATCATACGACCAAATATGATTTTAAAGTCACTTTTGAAATTGGTGGACCAGGTGAGAATCGAACTCACATCAGATTGCTTGCAAAGCAGTCTCGCTTAGCCTTAGAACATGCCAGCCCATAAAATTGGTAGGTGTGAAGGGATTCGAACCCCCAAGGACTCCTCGCTTTAAACAAGGCGCTTCTTCCAATTTCGCTTTAGTCCACACACCCGTTTTAGATTGGTAGCTACGACTGGATTCGAACCAGCACTATTCTATTTTTGAGATAGACGACTCCTTCCAGTTGGTCTACGTAGCCATTATAAATTTGGTCGGCATGATAGGACTTGCACCTACACCCCTTTCGGGACGAGCTTCTAAGACTCGCATGGCTTCTGTTACATCACATGCCGAATTGGTGGTGATAACAGGATTCGAACCTGCACTATTTACTATCTCAAAGTAACGACTCCTTCCAGTTGGTCTATATCACCGTAAAATGGTCGGAATGACAGGATTTGAACCTGCAACTTCTTGCTCCCAAAGCAAGCGCTCTAGCCAAGTTGAGCTACATTCCGATAAAAGTGGTGGACGATGAGGGATTTGAACCCCCGACATTCTCCGTGTAAAGGAGGTGCTCTTCCACTGAGCTAATCGTCCATAAATTGTTTTCTTTTATCCAATTATCGCCAGTCAGGTTCTGCACTAAGCATATCACCCTCAGACCGATCAAGTGTTTTAACTTTCGTTGGGGACACCAGATAGAGTTTCAACCCCGAACATGTAACTACTTTACCACCATCCTTGAAATTGTCAATGGGCTTTTTGCGAAATCTTTTAAAACAAAAAACCGTTGATCTTTTCAGACCAACGGTTACTTGAGTTTTCGCAAATAGCAACCATCGGTCTCAGGTCAAACTAGGTTGACCCGCTACGGACAATGATGGTTGTAGACTGTTACGCATACAACAATATATATCATCGAAATTTGAAAAAGTGATCACATTTTCGAAAAAGTGAAAATTTAATTTTTTTCAATTAAAGTGAAATTGCATATCAACGCATAAAAAAACCAATGGGGTTGCCATTGGCTTTTGATTTATTAGTTTGGCTTATTTGGATTAGAAGCTCAACTTGACACCAGCAGTATAAACAACGTCGTTGTCAAAACGTCCCAAAGCAAATGCCCTAGCAGTAGTGTCAAAAACATTGTTGTGATACCAACCAACTTCAGCATAAGGAGAAACAGTTCCCCAAGCAAAAGTGACTGGACGAGTCAACGAAGCCTTGGCATTAACTGCCTCATAAGAGGTTGACTTACCCCACTCAACGGATGGAGTCAAGACGAAACCAAGAGGGAGCTTCTGAGCACGTTCAGCACCAACAAAGTATGCATTCTGATGCAACTCAAAGTTGAATGAACCACGAACATATGGAGTCACCCATGGATTTTGTAGAGCGAGCTTGGCTCCAAGTTCCGTAGAATTGTCAATTCCAACAGTTGAAGTTTGGTGACGAAGTGCAGTGCCGTCCAAACGGAGAGCAAAATCCTTATTAAGACTCAAGCTCTTACCTGCACCAACAAACCAGTGAGACTGCTCATTGTTACTATCAGCAGTGAAAAGACCGCCAACGTATACATCAGCATACTTGAGGGACTTAACAGCACCAATACCTGCGTATGGAGTGTCCTTTGCGTAAGCAACGCCGTTAACAACATAATAGTTGTTGTAACCAGCGTCAACATTAAAGTTTGCGATATCAGCGGCACGAGCGACTGACAAAGCAGCAAACACTGACAATACCATCAATACTAGTTTCTTCATATTTATCTATTTTCCTTTTATTTGTGTTTTGTTTACTTCGAACTGGCATATGACTTCTGAGAAGTAACATATGACTTTTGTAACTCATTAGTCAGTTCGCCTTTATTTGGAAGCTTACAGCACCCACTGTTTGTTCCAAAAATTTTACTAAAAATTCTACGAATAATTCCAATCATATAAAATCCTTTCACATTATCTTGGTTACAATAAATATCTTAGAATATGTCTAAAAACCGATTAATTTTTGTCTCTACGAATTCTACGGTTTAGTGCCTTATCTTTTTCAGGCATATACACATAAAATGCAGACTGTGACTTTTTGTCTTCTGAAATTATACTAAAAGTTTCGGTTGGCAATCCACTGACCTTGACCATTGCGCCACGGATGAAATCAAAACTATCACTTCCAGATATTTCGATTCCCATACCATAGGTCATCAAACGATAGTTTACCGTTTTGACTCCATAATGGTTCTTCAATGTATTTTCAACATTAGACTTCAACTCCTCGTTAAAGACCAACGTTGCTAATTCTTGTTTATTTATATTACTGTTATTCATAATACTCCTTTAGTTTACCACTTTTGCTAACAATGTCAAGAAACAAAAAATACATCCGCCCGAAAGCAGATGTATTTTCGTTAATTATATTGTTAATTTGTTAGATAAAGAACTTCCTATAATCGTTTAGATCATATAGTCCTTCCTTAATTTGATTACCTAGATCATAACTAATACCTTTGCTCTTATCATTTTTGTTAGTCTTGATCAATTGAATTGCTTTATCATAGTCATTTCTACCATCCTTAGCAATTGCATTCAACTTAGCAATCTTATTAGCCGCACCTTTAACATCAAGTGGTTGTAATCCACTCTTTGTCACAAGATTCCATTTATCACCAAAATATTGATAAACAGCTTTTGGTGTCAATGGTTTTTCTTCTGGTCCAGCTATAACCAAAGTCTTTTCTTTAGGTTTGAATCCACCTTGTTGTGGTTGTGGAACAGCTGCACCACCTGGTCCAAGAAGATCCAAACCTTGAAGTGCTGCATCAACAGCTTTATTGGTCTTCTTACTACCCTTCTTGTATACTAACACATCGCCAATATCCAAGAACGAGATAATCAATTGTTTCAAAGATGCCTTATCAAGACTGTCTGGGTTAATTCTTTGAAGAATTGGTCCCAAGTCAATCAACTTAGCAAACATTGCTCTAGCATTTGCAATGTCTGGTCCAGTCAAGTTACCGGTAGCACTAGAGTTTGGAACAACAGCCTTACCACGGGTTTCCAAATCTTCTGATACTGTAGATCCAATTACTGGAGGAACTGCACCGGCAGCTGCTCTTTGCATACCGTATACATTGTTTGGGTTCTTTCTATTAAATGCTTGACGAAGTTCAAAAGCAGCTCCAACCAAGTTTGGTATAGAAGCATTGAACTCACCCAAAAATGTTTGTCTATCTTTGTTTCGTGCCAATAGATCAGCAGCTGCTTCAGCCAATGATGTAAATTGAGGATCTTTTGTTATTTCAGCACGAACTGCGTTTGGATCTCCAACCTTTTGGCGATATTGAGCAGAAGCATCACTAATTGCTTTGCTGAAATTGATCAAGAATGTCTTGAGTGTAGCCATGGCTGCTTTTGCTTCTGGACTATTTGGATTGTCAGTAGCCTTCAACATATTGACCACACGTTGTTGTAGATTTCCAGTAAACAACGGACTTGCTTTCAAAGCAGCCAAATACTTTGACAAGTTTTTATTTGAATATACTCCACCAACAGTTGGGGTTGGAGTATCACCTTGTTTTGGTGGATCTTTTGGAATAGTTTTAGGATCAGTAGGATTTGCTGGGCCGGGATTTGGATTTGTTGGTGTTGGAACTTCGCCTGGTGGAACAACTACTGGATCAGGAGTTGCAGCATTAGACTCTGGTGTAGCACCATACAACCAATCACGGACCTTCTTCACATAATCATAAACGCCTGGGAATGTCTTATCATACTTCTTCAATGTATCAAGAATATCTTTTTCACTCTTGAGACCCAAAGAACTTTCCATGTTATTCAAGAACTTCAAATAGTCGCTTTCGACTTGTTTGTAATCCAAACGAGAATTTTTACCACCGACTTCTGGACCACCAAACATAAAGTTCTTAGCAGCTGTAAGTGGATTTGCTTCGGTCAATGCAATTGCACTTCCCAATAACTCAGCTTTCAACAAATCAATTTCACTTTCTTGTAGACCAAATTTCTTCTTCAATAATCCCAAAGCACCCTTACGCATCAGTTGATTGGTCACATTAGGATCTGCCAACATTGTTTGAGCTTCTGGTTGACTAATACCAGCTACCCAGTTTTGAAGTGCTTGTCTTGCAGCTGGAGCAGTAGCACCTCTCACATCCGTTGTGCTTGCCAATCTAGCCAATGCATCCAACTTAGGACGTAGAGTAGTAAGTGTTGGTTGAATATCAACACCAGTTACAGGAGGTTGTTGATCAAAGCCTGGTTGTGGTATTCCAGGCGGAACTGTGGTTGGTGTTGGAACTGGTGGAGGAGTTACGTTTGGAGTTCCAATAGGTAACTGGCCACTCGCATTTGCTGGATTCCATTGAGGAAGTTCTCCATTAAACCCATATTGAGCATCGCTGTTTTGAATTTGTTGAAGATATGTTTGAAACTCTTCAGCACTAGCTGCATTCTCAGCCTTATTAAACAGCATTCCTCTGTAACTAGATAGATATTCTTCTTTACCCAATGCGCTAGTATCAACATCCATTGCTTGAGGAGTAGGAACCGGTTTTGTTGGAACTGGAAGAGCAGATCCATCGTCTGGACCACTCAACCAACCTGCCAACTTATCATAAAACAATCCCAACAACTTACCAATTGCGATACCAGCACCAGATACTGCGGCTGCTTTTGTTGCTGCTTGGGTTGCTTTTTCACCCTTCAACATACCAAGCAAAGTTCTTAATGCTGTGCCGACCAAAAACTTACCTAGAAGTGGAATACCAAACAAACCTCCGCCTGTAGAAAGTGTCAATACGGCGACCAAACCTCCGACAATCATGTTGGTCAATGTAGGATGTTGACGAGCAAAAATACCAATTTCATCCAATACATTATCTGCACCCTTGACCAAACCAGTCGAACGCAATTTATCAATCAATTGTTGAATACGACCCATACCAGCTTGTTGTTCTGCTGGTGTAGCTGGAACATTTAACTTTGGATTGTTTTGAAGAGCAGCAAATCTTTTACCAATCAATGCACCGATTTGGCCAATCTGTGTAGGACTGTTTTTGACATCTTCAGCGGATGGAGCAAATGGACTTGGCCCCGCATTGATGATTTTGTCTGTGTTCTTCTTGAGAGCTGCAAACAAGTTCTGAATTACTTGTGTGTCTTTACCTTGTGTAAATCCTTTACCAAGTGGTGTAGTCAACCATGCTTTTGTCTTGGCCAAACCACGTTGAAAAATATCTTCCTTTAGAACTGGGTGTTCATTGAGATATTCACTCAAAATGTCTGCTTCAATCTGTTTAGCAGTTTGTTCACCCAATTGAATTGCATAATAAAGATTGGACTTTGTATCCAATCCTTCATTCAAGACGGTAAATTGTGATTTGTGGTGGGAATTTACAAACTCGGTGATGAGTTTATGATAAAATTGTTCTCGTGCAATGTTTTTGAATTTGGCCATAATCTCATATAAATATAAATGAGATTGTGATTATATCAATCAATTTTTTATAAGAGTATTGTTGGATTTCACATTAATGTTCCGTATAAAGTCTATCAACAAATATCTTATTAAGTGTTTGGCGTGAGATTACCGCCTTCACTGTTGACCTTCGGTTAGATTATACCCATCTTGCGGACAGGCTTCCTAACTTATCCACGATTACGACTTGCGCCTATAATCGTATCCAACATGACTGCCTTTTTAGGGTTGTGGCTTATCAACCTTAACCTAGAACTATTCAACCTTCATCCATCCGTCTGCCTTCGACAGCAGTTAAGTCTTGCGGACACCGTTCAGACTCCGATTAACAACTAGTGTCTTGCGGACATTTCGTTGTCTGTGTTATCTTTCGATCACAGAGTTAAGTCACTTTCATCCTAGACAAACAACGACTTTGCGTTTTTGTATATATGAACTGGATTTGAACCAGCAACACATAGCTTTACATAGCTATTACTCTACCATTGAGTTATCATGCACCTAACAATGACGTGCGTTGTTTGTCGTTTCATATCCTTTTGGGATACAATATGCGACACGCCATTTGTGTTTCTCTTGCGGATACTTCACCGATTTTCAAGATCAAGTCCCTTGGTTGGCCTTTGGTCCTCTTTCTATCAATCTACATACGAGCATTTGATTGCGGTCTCACACCCGTATCTTTGGCTTAAATCTTACTCTTGGATGTTTTGCTGTGAGCAGTGGTCGGCGGCGCCGTTACCGAACATATGCCAGTGTTACCCACACATGTTCTTTTTCTCACCATCGTCGGATATACTTCCACCTTTTGGATGAAAGTCACAGACTTTGCCATTTGTTTGAGTGTCCTAGTTGCCCAGGCGAGGGTCCGTTAGGGGACTACCTCTTTCATGAGTATTACTACTCACTATCTTATATGGAGGTCAAACCCCCCAAAATCTTTTTACTTCAAAGAACTTACTGTCCAATCATCTTATCACCGTTTTTCGGTTTGTCAACAACTTTTCGAAACTTTCTTTTCGATTGTTTCAGTTCGTTGTTGAATGACGAACTTAAGTATGTATTCACTATACACTACAAATCCGATTCGTCAATCCCCAAAACAAAACTTTTTTACTGAATGTTTCGCATCACCACATTTTGAATCTTTGCTATGTTTTCCTTGGACAAAAAGTCAGACAAATTTGGCAACGTATAAACGTGGTCATAGTATCGTTGCATGGTCGAACGTATTTCACCTGTATCAATGTGGTCATGATCCCAACAATCCAATCCCAACTTGATCAAAACCAACAGCTTATAATTTTTTATAAGCATGTCTAGTCTATCCAATTCCTCACATATTTGCTCAAAAGGTATTTTGTAACAAAAATTGAACTGACGATAGTTTCCAGAAATGTGATAGCATATTGGATTAGTTTTTATCAACGCATCAACTTGTTCATCAAGATTCATATGTTGATGTATGTAAAGTTGCGACATCATTTCGGGTTTTGTTGACAACACAAACTCTTTGTCTCTACCACAATATTCACGGGTCATTTTTGAAAATAACCAATAGACTTCATCTGTAGCAAGATAATCAGTTACATAGTTTATGAAGTTAAAATTTATGCCTGGAACATATTGTATGCTGCCAAATATGTTTCCATATTGATGGATATATGCCTTGAACATATTAATGTTAAGATATACCCAATCCATATTATTTTTTAGTTTTGGATCTGAGTCATATTCTCCAGAAATTAAACTTGCTTGTAGATATGATATATCAATATTTGAAAAGTATTCATTCATTGATGATTCATATTGTTCAATTAAATAACGTGTGACATTCAAATCACAAAAAGAAAACCAACCAAGTGTATGAGATTTTTCTCCAAATGATGGTCTGGGTGTAACTTGACCACCATACAAATATTCTCCAGACTCTATCTTCTTGAAACAATCGTCAATGTAATTTTTGTCCAAAATAAAAAGATCATCGTCTACATAAAACAACGTGGCATCTTTGTGATGCATACAAGCATATTTGGTTCCGTTAAACAACAAATGTGCGTGTGTTGACAAAGTATGTCGGTCGCTCGAGTCGTTTGCGTAGATAAAATGTAGCTTGTTGCTGTTGGTTTTTTTGTTATAATGGTCACACAGTTTGGTGTTTGCTTCGATCAATTTATCTTGAAGATCTAGTAATTCTCCTCCAGCAACAATGTATACCTTATCAACAACGTCCATCCAATACTTCTCATAATACTTGAGCCAAACATTAATAGCTAATGGATTGCCATAACTTGATACAATTACTACTCTATCTTTGTTTTTCATCATGTATCGTGTTATAATTATTGACCCAACCAAGTCTGTGTTTGTCAATCCAATCTACCAATGCTTTTTCAAAACCAATATCTTGATGGTGTTTTTCACTTTCAATCCATTTATGACGGTCTATTTCTAGCTTCATATCAATAAACATTTTGTATAATGGTTTTTTACTCATGATAATTACAATCTATAAGTATGGTATCGCATAAACAAAAAACCCCAGTTTGTTAGACTGATGTTTTTTAAATTGTTATTCATTGTGTTAAAAATTATGGAGTTCCCCACTTACCTTTTAGATATCCTTCAACGTTTGCAATTTCAGATAAAGTCAATAACTTGTTATAGATGACAATTTCACCAATATATCCGTCAAAGTCATTGTTACCAGAAGTATCTGTGCCGATGTATAGATATGTTGTGTTTGCATTGGTTGTAGATCCTACGTTAGCTGTAAACGTTAAAGTTTGAGCACTACCATCGATTCTGAAATTCATACGAAGTGCATTTTGTGTATTCACGTTTGCATTCGTTTGAGTTCCATCGAAGTATAGTGTAAATACGTGGAAGTTTGTATCGACGGTAGCCGGTGCAGTAGCTGCACCACCGGCAGCACCAACGTTCCAATTAGAACTAATGTCAGCCAAATACAATTCCTTAACTTCAGTGCTGCTTGTCTTCATGACGGTCATCACTTGATTTGTAGCAGGAGCATCGGTCTTAAGAACAATGAAGTAAGTATATTGTTGAATACCATGGAATGTAGTCAACGGATTGACAGTAAACAAGTCGTTGACACCATCGAAGTATAGTGCTGGTAGACCGTTTTGAATATTTGTGCGATATCTTGGTTTAACACCAGTATTACCCGAGGTATTAGCATCATGCGGATTACTTGTTCCTTGATCAACCCAAGACGTAATAAACGTTTCATTGGTTGGATTAGTAGGATTGTAATTGGTAGTATTGGTTGCATTATACCAAATTTGTAGGTTTGGATCGTTTGGATCAATTGGTATGACCGTCGGAGTAGGTGTAGGAGTTGGCGTGTTGGTTGGTGTAGGTGTAATTGTAGGCGTTGGTGTAGGAGTAACTGTAGGTGTCGGCGTAGGAGAAGATGTCGCAGTAGGTGTGGGACTTGGTGTTGAAGTAGCTGTAGGTGTTGGGGTTGGCGTATCTGTTGGAGCCAAAGGTGTAGCTGTAGGCGTTGGCGACGGAGTTGAAGTGGCTGTCGGAGTTGGAGTAGGTGTTGACCCCGGGCTACTTCCTTCACCATCTCCAGATCCATCTGCAGATGCCTGGTTTACCGTAGCTAATACAGCTGACATTCTTGCTGCTGATTGTGCTGCCCTTGCTGCCTCCATGATAACCGATGGATCATCTAAATCTGGAACTGTTATCAGTATTTTTTGCCCCTTTTTATTTCGTCCTACAATTCTCATGGTATATGAATAAGTATCATAAGACATAAATAAAAAAACCCCAGTTTTTAGTCTGGGGTTTTATAAATTGGAGTCCCGTGTTGGATTTGCACCAACCTAATACGATTTTGCAGATCGTCGCCTAACTACTCGACCAACGAGACATAAAATTGGTTGTCACGGTAGGACTTGCACCTACAATCTTCTGGGTCAGAACCAGCTGCGATTCTATTACGCTACGTGACAATTGGAGCCTGTTACAGGAATCGAGCCTGTGCCTTCTCGTTACGAATGAGATGTGCTGCCACTACCACTAAACAGGCATAAATTGGAGCCTCCAGTAGGTAACGCTCCTACGTTTCATCATTACCAATGATGTGTAATGCTTTTATACTATGGAGGCAAAAATTGGTGCTCACAGAAGGATTTGAACCTTCAATCGTTTCGTTAGGACCGAAGTGCTTTATTCCAATTTAGCTATGTGAGCATGGTGACAGAGTTGGGAATCAAACCCAAACCTCAAGTTTTATTAACTTACTGGAGCTTATCGACATGACAATCATGGGGCTAATACGGTTTGCCTTGGTCGTCGTTTACATTTACCCAAAATTAATTGGATCATCCCAGCCACAGCTAACTTCTGCAGTGTGCTTTTCATTACACTACTCCGTCAAAATGGCACACCCGGCAGGATTCGAACCTGCAATCTTCTCGTTAGAACCGAGTTGCTTTAGTCCAGTTTAGCTACGAGTGCATTTATTATACAGACTTAGTATACGTCCAAACGTTGCGTGCGTCAACTACTAAGTTTGTTGAAAATTCTCCATTTGTCAATTCATTGATTTCAGCAAATGCGGCTGAAATGCTTGGATTGTTTGCGTCAGTTCCAGACACCTTTGCACCTGGCTTTAGTCTTTCAATCCATCTAATCAAGTCGTCCTTAAATACTTGTTTTTCACGGGAGTTATCAATGATACTTCCATTATCTATAAACACATATTGTAAAGAATTTGGTGAGAATGATGAAAGAGCTGCTGCCCCAGATGTTGTTACCAAATTAAATTTACCAACCACACTATTCAAATTTGTGTTAAACAAATCAATAGCTGCCGGATCCATAGATTCTGGATAATTTTGTAAATAATCTACGATATAAGGTGTTATAGATTTACCACTGTTGTTTATTTCAACAGTCAAATATGCAGTTAAAGTTCCAAAATAATCTCCTACAACAACAAACGTGTCACCACTTTGAACAAGTGACACTGCGTTGCTTAATACATCTTGATAGTTGAAATTCTTTGTTGTGGCGATTGATTGGTAAAAATGGTTCATAGTATGTTATCCTCTAACATAAATATTACCTTATTATAAAATAATTCAATCATTTGTATAAACCAGCATGGTATTATCATAATGATTTATCATGTGTCTTAAATCGTAAAATTTGATCTTTGATTTATCACCCACAAAAGAATTCTTGATGATATCAACATAACTATCATGTTGAATACAATCGATAATAATCATTCCACCTGGATTCAGTTTATCATAAAATCGATTGAATGTTTGTGTCTGAATATGAACTCCTTCGACTGGATTATTAATATCTTTTGGTTCAGCAACACAATCATCTATTACTATATCAAATTTGTTGTATGGAAGTGTTAAAAAATCAAACTTTGGAACATGTGGCCAACTTTCGTTATCAGACAATTCATAATTTAAAAATTCAACTCTTGGATAGTTGTGTTTGTCTGGAATTTGATCAATTAAATTTTGATTACGTTCAATCGTAAGTATCTTTGAATTGACAAAGTAATCATGATACACTCTTGTAGAAGTTCCAACATGTGTTCCCAACTCCAATATTACAAGAGGATCATAACGTCGTTGAACTGCAAATAGTTCGTCATATATCTTAAAAAAATTATGTTGTATTCCAGCGCTATGACTGCAATACTTTGTCATATTTGTTCTACAAAGTTCAATTAGTCCCATATGAAATAAGTATGGTTGCCCGTGTTGGTAACGCTCCAACTTCTTCTCAGTGTCAGTGAGATATTCTACTTTTATACTAACGGGCAATTAAATTGGTAGGGTAGAGGAGATTCGAACTCTTGACCTTCTGTGTGTAAAACAGACGCTCTCCCGAATTGAGCTACCACCCCATTGAAAATTACCCACCACCGTTCGAACAGTGGTGGCACCAACACGATAGTTCGCTAATAGGCTTATTCGGTTTGTGTTCGTCGTCAACACAAATCCCGCTATCTCTTTTACTACACGACCTGCTTCATAGAGTTGGTGAAAATTGGTGCCAGAGTGTGGCTCATGAAACCACAACCTTCGAAGGATTTGTCACTGGCATAAAATGGTGGTCGGTATTGGAATTGAACCAACTAACTGTGCAACAGGCATTTCTCAATATATGATATTAGTATCATGGTTAGTGATCTATATACCATTGGATTCGCACTATACAGTGAGCCACGATCCAATGAGTCAACAGTCGCTACCTCTAGCACCGGCCATAAAATTGGTTGACCGTGCCGGTTACGCTCCGGCGTAGGACGATTATCAGTCGTCTATTCTGCTATTGAATTAACGGTCAATTAAAATGGCGGCCATACGGGGTTACGCTCCCCGGACTTCCCTTAGACAGAGGGTTAGGTTACTATTACTTTATATGGCCAAAATTGGATTCTTAAAACGTTTCTTTTTTTATATATTGACTAACTTCCCAATAACGACTCAAATATGGCCGAGGATATAGTTTTAAGAATTAAATTGGTGCGGTGCTCTCCACGCCGTCTCTGTGTTTTACCGATTTTACCGGTCGGCAGTCACTTATGGGGCCAGTTACCCATTAAAATGGTGGAGCCAGTGGGTAATGCTCCCACACGAATCGTCCGGTTAAAAGCCGGCTGCCCGTCTATTGTGGCTTTGACTCCATAAATTGGTGGGTCTTTCCCTCTGTCACTCTTTAATCCCTAGGATTTCAACCCCGGCAAATATCGGTTACGAGTTACCGCTAGACTTACAAAATGGTGGATCGGGTGGGATTTGAACCCACAACCTTTCGGGTAAGAGCCGAATACTCTAATCCAGTTGAGTTACCGATCCATTAAAATTGTATCTACTATTGTCAACGAACTATAATCATCTTACCACACTTTATCACTTCGTCAACAACTTTCTTAAAAAATGGTCCCAGTTGTTGGTTCCGCCCCAACCTCTATTCGTCTTCAGCGAATCGCTTTCACTAGGTTAGCTTAACTGGGATTATAAATAAATTGACAAGTCAAAGGAATCGAACCTTTTCGGAACAGAGTCGCCCGCTCCTTTACCACGCCCTGCGCACTAGCACCTGTCAAAAATTGTAATTGGTTCTATATGTTGAAATTATTGCCCATTGATTTTCTGGTTGAAAAGCTTTTGGGAACTTTAAATATGATGCGTGACTATCAACAAAAATATATGTAGATCCACCATTATGCTTTTTAAAATCTAATTCAGTTACATCATTTCCATTACCTTCAAATATATCCATATAAAAATGTTTTGATTTACCCGTCTTTTCTCCAAATACAACAGTCTCACTCACAAATGGTATTGAACTAGCTTTAATCGGTTCCTCCAAAACATCCCAATCACCATCAAATGTATCAAAATAGTAATCGTTAAATCCATTGATTATAAAACTTCTATTAGCTTTATTTATATTCGTTTCAACCAAATTATTTGTAAACTTATCTACAGGACACATTAACACATTCTGACTTTCAAAATATGGTTTCAACGCCATTGGCCATTGATTGGTCAAACTTCTTGGCGGTATATTATCACTATAGTCAATCTTGTATTGTTCTAATACAATGCCCAATTGCCTTGCATTATTTACACACTTTATCTGTTGCGCTTTGCTTTTTGCGCCACTCAAAGCCGGTAATAACATACCAGCCAATATCGCAATAATAGCAATCACCACTAACAATTCTATCAATGTAAATGCCCGTTTATTAAAATCTTTATTCATATATCATATATATTAAAAAAAACTAAATTGTGTGGTTGGATTTGAACCAACGGCCCGTGCTTATTCACACTTTTACGGTGTCATTTACCATCATAGTGAGCACTGATCTACCTCTGAACTACACACAATCTAAAACTATTCACCAGACATTTTCAGTCTGACACAACGTATAACTTTTCTGGCTCTCTTTGAAGCCTTTTGTGTCATAAATGCTCTTCCGCTTCCTTTTTTATACGGAGGTGTTTTTCCTTTTGACGTATATTGAGCAGAAGTTACGTCCAAAATCTTACCGTCTTCATTTTGTAACCACCAGTGAGAAATTCCTCGGTCATCTTCTCCTTGATGTGGTTTGAATGTTCCCTTCAATTTTGTAGACTTTAATAAGTGATACAAAGCTTCAGTGGCAACATAACAGTGACCAAACATTGGATTAGACTCGTTTTCCTTACGATACTTTGGTTCCAACAACTCTGGTTCAAGACAACTTTTGATTTTTGATATTAAAGTTGACACAGTTGGACTTTTAACTTCCAACAAAATATCTACAAGACTTATGGATCTAATCATATTAATAAATATGACAGACTTGAAAATAAAATCTGTGTGGTTGGATTTGCACCAACGGCCTAAGCTCCTTCTGCCTTTTTGCGATGTCATTTACCATCATAGCAGTGCTTTGATCTACTACTGAACTACACACAGATTAAAACTATTAATCACTCACACTAAATCTTCGGGATTATCTGCAATATCTTTTGCTACATCTGTAGTGGCATCAGATATCGCTTGTCCTACTGCGTCAGAATCAGATGAAATAGATTGCCCGATACTTTTGCCTTCAGCTTTCCATTGTGCTCTATCAGAAGATTTTAATGCATGTTTTGCATCTCTCGCATCTTCCCTAGACTCTCCGTTTTGAATATCTGACTTTTTGGTTTGTCTAGCTTCTTTTCTATCTGATCTACGTGTTTTTGCGTTTTTACCCATATTGTTCCTTATATTAGCAACTATACGTTGCGTAACATAAATAGTAAATATCTAGGTCAAAAATGGTGGGTTATGTAGGTAATGCTCCTACCCAGGCACTATGGCCTTCTGATTTACAGTCAGAGCTACGTCTTTAGTAGTATAATAACCCAAAAATGGTGGTGAGTGGAGGAGTTGAACCACTTGCCGAGCCACCCTATTAAATAACGGCAACTGTTTTACAGACAGCCATAGGGAACACTCACCAAAAAAATTAGTAGGGACTTTCATCTAAACTTACATCAGGATTTCACATTGGTCAAGCAATTTCGAACTTGCTTATCTCTCTGATTTGTTTTTTATCAATTACTAGTCCCACTTGAAAATGGCTCCAGAGGAGGGTTTCGAACCCCCAACCCTGCGGTTAACAGCCGCATGCTCTACCATTGAGCTACTCTGGAATTGAAAATGGCTCCCAAGGAAGGACTCGCACCTCCACAAGAACGTTAACAGCGTTCCGTGCTACTTTGACACTACTCGGGAATTAAAAATAAAATGTTTACTGGATTTCAACGAACGTTCCACCTACTAACTATAACCTCGTCAGATTATAACCTTCAATGTCTATCAGTGTCAATACATTACTTACTACTTCAACTATTGATTCAGATTCGAACTGAATGACTCCTGCATAAAGCGCAGTTGCTTTACCACTTAAGCTACGTTCGTTGCCTTCACCTAATGTATTTGAAAAATTGGCATCCGCCGTAAGAATCGAACTTACCCACTGAGATTTGGAGTCTCTGTCGCCTAATCCTTGGAACATGGGCGGATATACTAAATGGCAGTCGCATTGGGATTTGAACCCTATTCTCCATCTTGAGAGGATGGTGTCCTAACACACATAGACGATGCGACCATTAAATTGGTAGCCCCACGGGGAATCGAACCCACGATTTATAGATTGAAAGTCTACCGTCCTAAGCCATTAGACGATGAGGCCATTATAAAATTGGTGCTTCGGTGAGGAGTCGAACCTCAAATTCAACGTTCGTAGCGTTGCGTGATAAATCCATTTTCACCACCGAAGCATAAATTGGTTACCCCACTTGGATTTTCACCAAGGTTGATGTCTCAGAGAACACATCCGTCCTAAACCTAGACGATAGGGTAATTAAAATTGGGGTGAATAAGGAGATTTGCACTCCCTTTGATTGCTTCACAGGCAATGCTCTTACTACATAGAGGATATTCACCATTACTATAAGCTGGAGCCGTTGACAGGATTCGAACCTGCGATGATTTTCCAGTTTACAAAACTGGTGTTTTCAACCACTCAACTCACAACGGCGTTAAATTTTCTTTACTTCAACATTCACGAAAATCACCTCAGTAATTCCGTCATCGCCCTATGGGTTCTGGATCGATACATAACACCCACGGACCAATCAATTGATTTTCCCAGACTTTACCTTATCGTCAATTTCTTGACTCACTGGCGGAGGTTCAACAGATGGAGTTTCAAACCTTCGTTTCTTAAATTGTCCTAACAGTCTACCACACTTTTTATCGTTGTCAACTGTCTTTTTATTTTTTCTTTGTCGTTCGTTTTTCTAGTTTCGTTCAACGGTCAACATCCTATCATCCTTTCTTCGTTTGTCAACCGTCTTTTTTTAGAAAACAAAAAACCGTCACTCATTTCTGGGTGACGGTTGATATTGTTTCTATTTTCAGGGTTACATTTACACAATATCAGCCGCCATACCTCTATCTTCACAATTTGTAAAGGTATTCCAGCGTTTAATATGTGTATACTTAACTTTCATTCTGCTAATATATATCAGGAAATTTCGAAAACACTAAATTTTTTTAGTGGATCAACAAATATGTGCCTTTCACATCTTTTCTGTTTGCGCTTTCATCACCATCACCTGGTCTTACAATGACGTTGTATTTACCAACTTCATTGGATACTGGTGTAGCCAACATTTCCTCATAGCTCAATATACTAGATGCAGGAACATTGTATTTAGCTGCCAACTTTTGTTTCAAACGAGCCAAGTTTTCTGGAGAGAACACAACTCTGTCTTGATCATCTCTGACTGCCACACCCTTAGCATCCTTGGTGATAAGATCATCAAACATTTGTTTTGGAACAACAGTGCTATGCTTGGTCTTGCTGAAATCAACATCACGTTCTTGTGGTTTTGTTGCACCAGCACTGAAATTAATGAGGAAGTTAGAAGGCTTTTCTCCTTGTGCTACAGATGCCATCTTGGTGTAAGCATAAAAGTCTACATTTGGAAACTTTCTAGCAACATCATAAGCAAGATTTAAATAATCAGCTGAGAACATATCTCCAGCATCATGCCATCTTACGACTACCTTGGCATTTTTCTTACCAGCGGATTTTACAGCAGCTGCAATTTCGCTTTCCAACATAGACTTGAAACCAGATGGATCATTGACCAAGAAATTCAACATTCTGGTTGCGGATATTGGAGCGTTTTCATATTGAATATATCCACCCTTCTTGGCATAACAATAAACCTTACAAGCACCAGCACCTGGACATGTATCAATTACTACCAACTTGTTTGTCTTTTCATTGACCGCCAAACCTTTTAGTGCTGGAAGACCAATGTTGTAATAAATCGATACACCACCACCGCTATGTTGAATCTTTTCGTTCTGCTTAAGAATCTTGGTTGGACGTTCCTTGATGGTGTTCTTCAATTGTTCCAAGTTGAACTCTTTGCCTGACGCATCCACAATCTTCACAGCTGTGCTAGCGTGAATATATGGATACTTGTATTTGTCTATCTTGATCTGTCTTTGGAACTCTGGATCTTTATCCAACTGTTTCTTCAAAACTTTGTCAGTTGTAGCTTGACGTTTGAGATATTGTCTTCTGAGATATGCCATCAATTCTTCATCTGACAATTCTCTAAATGTAGAACCCAACATGTCTCTATACTTGTCCAGATCAACTTCTTCTCTGACATCAAGTAGAGACTCAGCAACTACATCGTCCATTTCGTCTTGATAAAAATCTTCAAGACTTTGAATTTTGATTGATTCTACAATTTTTTTTTCATCCATCACTTCACGGATCGATTCGTAAATGATGTTGGTAAACTCACTGACTGAAATCTTGGACTCATCCATTCCATATCCAAATGGTTCTGGTTCATCACTACGAACACGATATTCTGGGCCCATACCTGGTTCTTCGCCCTTCAAACGAGCAATCTTTTGACGCAACATCTTCTTATAGTTGTCAATGGTGCCATAGTCTTTTGCTCTGGTAGGATCTGGATTTGCCAACAGTGCTTCCAAATCCTTGATGTCATCCGCAACAGAATCTTCACTCAAATGAGCCGTTAGTTCGTCACTCTCAACCTCAGCAGCGTCGTTCGGAGAACCCTTAAACTCTTCTGCTATCATTTGTTTGATCATTCTGACTAGTTTTTCTTGTTTGTTCATATGTGAGTTCTCCGACAAATTTTGAGTATCGTTACGTGATGTTTTGTATTTGTCCAAAATAGATGGTGGAATGTTGGTTGTTGTGACTGGGTTCTTACTAAGCAATTCTGAAATCTCGTCTTGGGTCAATAACTTCAACACTTCTACAGCGTCACGGTCAGTGGTAATCAAATTACTTGGATCTGTATTCAACATTGTCACCAATTGCTTAAATGGTGTTGTAGTGGAAACATATGCGTCAGATCCCACCTCTTTGTCGAAGTTTTCCATCTTCCACATCAATATCTTGGTTCCTCTATCAATAGTGGAAACCATAACTTTGACTGGTGGATTATTCACACTTTCTTTGAGTGTTTGAATGACGAGTTTTTCAAGCTTGTTTATGCCCATAATGATATAAATATAATAGCGTTACATTAAATACCCACAATTTGTTTAAATGCGTGGGTGTATAGTTCAGCCGGAACAAAACGTGTTTGAATCGATTCCATCAAACCGTTAATATTGATATCTCTGAAGAACTTGTCTGCTATGTTGAAATTGTGAAGATATCTGTCACGAAACACTTTGAGTTCCGTATCATCCTTGACCGCTTCAAATATTGCTTTGTATACCAAATATCTTCTATAAATTTGCGCCACAGTGGATATTTCACGTGTGTTGATACGTTCTATTATTTCTACAAACATCTCTTCTTGTAACAAATCATCTTCAACAACAACATGAAACCTGTTTAAACAGGAAGCAGATCCAATGTGATATATGTAGTAATCTTCTATCTTCTTATAAACATCATCATTAAAAGTAACATGGGGTTTTTGTTCTATCATACCCATATGAAAAAAGTATGCGGCCTGACTGTCAGAATTGTCCAATTTACAATCATACAAATCAAATTGGCAACCTTTATTAATTCTGGTCATCATGTCAATGCTAAACTTAACAAAGGTATCAGAATGACATTCTTCTTCTAATGTTATGAATCTTCCACGGTAAAATATTGTTTCGCCCGCTTCAAAACAATGTGCTCTAAAAATGTCGTCTTTCTTGACAAACTTCTTCTTGATTAAAAAATGCGTAGGCCAGTAATGTCCAAACTGATATGCGCATGAACTATCATGATCATACAATACCCTATCTTCTCTCATGTATTGAACTTCACGCTCTACCAATTTAAAGTTACTAACACAACCTCTAGGATCACCAACAAAATCATAAATCCCTTCATTCAGGGCGCAAATGTGACTTTTAAGCAATCTGGAATTGATAATAAAATCATCATCTTCCATCAGCAATATATTATCTCCACATCTGTCATAAAAATTCTCAATCAAATGTGCGATCATCATGCCATGATTTTGCGTATCCATCAACGGATATATAAATTCAATGGACTTATCATCACCACGAAGTTCATGAAAGAAGTTAACAATTTCAGCTACTTCAGCAGGCTCTCTACGTTTGGAACCAAAGGCAACTCCAATAAACAAATTGTTAAAAATATCACTAAGTATACGTTTGTGATTTTTGATTCTAATATGCATCAACAGTGGATCAGCTGCTGATACCAATAACTGCGTGGAATTTTTAACGTGGTTCATTTGACCTTCCAAAAGTCGTAAATACCTTTTTCAACTTCGTATTTTGGCCAAACAAATCTATCTCTCATTGGTTGTTGTTTTGCCCAAGCCCACATATCAGTCAAACCATCTTTCAGATTGGTCTTATGTTGAAACCCAAGAAGATCCACAGACTTTTGATGTGTAGAATAAGCATGTTTTACTTCGTGTCTTTGTTGAAGATATACCTTCTGACCACCACCCATCACCTCAATCAATGTATCACAAGCATCATTTATAGAAGTTTCAACAATACCACCCAAGTTTATTATCTGTTTTGAAGCCTTAGCAGACAAAGCAGCATTCAAGAATGGTTCAAGACTATCATCGATATATGAAAACGCTCTAGTTTGTTGTCCATCTCCATAGATAGTAAGAGGTTGGTTGTTCAAATGCTGATACATCCAGATGCCCAACACATTGCGGTATTTATCCCAAATATTCTGTTTCTTACCATACACATTGTGTGGCCGAATTATACACCAATCCAAACCATGTTGTTGTCCAGCTACAATAATGTCCATTTCACAAGCATACTTAGCAACTCCATATGGATCTATAGGGTTCGGAACAAATGACTCATCAAATGGAGTCTTGTTCTGACCATACACAGCCATCGTAGAAGTGAAAATTAACCTCTTTACATCGTTATTTATACAAGCGTTAACGATATTGGTAGTCGAGATTAGATTATTGTTATAATTGTAGTTTCTAATAAAAGGACTCAATCCCTCAGCAGCATATGCTGCTAAATGATAAACATAATCAATCTTTTGTGACTCAAATATAACATTTACGTCTTCGATATCAGTAACTAGATTGAGATTGTGTAGTTCTACATCTTCGTTAACGTTTTCGATGTAACCACCACTAAAGTCATCAATACCAATAACTCTGATACCTTTAGAAATCAAATAATCTGCGATATTTGAGCCAAGCAAACCAGCTACGCCTGTAATTAATATTGTCATAAATTATTTACCAACTATGTGTTTGAATGTTTCTACATATACACTACGTGGAATCAACCAGTTACCAGCTTCCTTCATACGTTCTTCAACTTTAGCCTCAACAAACGCTTGTTCCAACTGAGCAAAGTTATTTAAACAGCGTTCACGGAATATAGCAAATTCTGGATCATCTTGAACCGTTTCAAATCCAGCACGATACAAACTATAACGTCTGTATAGTTCAAACAATTGATAGTTGTCGTTCTTTTCAGCAAACTCTTGAATCTGTCTAAAGAGACTTTGCTTCTTAATAGTATCCTTGATTATTGGGAACATCTGTAGTGATGACCCAGATCCAGTGTGTAGAGAAAACTGTTTCAAAGCAATCTCAACCATATTGTCTGGAATTTTAAACAACGGTGTGTTAACCAAACCACGATTGAGGAAATATAATATCTCAGCATCTGGCAAATGTTGTGCTGCATATGGAAACGGTTGAAATTCATAACCTTTATTAACTCTACTCATCATGTCAATACTGAACTTGACAAAAGTATCTCCACATGTATTTTCGACGTAAAACTTTCTGCCTCTATAGTTTATCTCAGTGTTGTTGATGGTCTTGCCAAGTTCATCACCATTTGCACCAAACGCTTCAAATCGATCATCCTTTTTTACAAACTGTTTCTTGATCAAAAAGTGTGTAGGCCAGTAATGAGTAAACTCTCCAAATATACCTGGAGTTTCACTATCATTTACCAAAACTTTATCTTCCTTCACAACCTTTCGTTCAAACTCTATCAACTGTTGATTGTTTGTGCAACCTCTTGGTTCGCCAACAAAGTCATAATCACCACGGTTCATTCTATCAACGTGATTCTCCAACATGTCAGCATTCACAAAGAAATCATCGGTCTCAGTGATCAACAAATTCGACTTACAGTCATCATAGACTTCTTTGACCAATGCATTCAACATCGTTCCATGTTGCGTGGTATAATCGTGATGAGGATAAACAAACTTGATATCTGGATCGTCCTTGATGAGGTTATTAAAGAAATCAGTCAACTCAACCATTTCATCATTCGTAGGATTATCTGGATGTGGTGCCCAATAATGAGCTGTATGAATTCCCACAAAAAAGTTGTCAACAAATTTTCGTAGTCTATTTTTATAACATTTCACCGCAATGTAAATTGCAAGTGGGTCTGCTGAGATCATCAACTGTGTAGCATCTTTTTTATTCATATCTATAACGAAGTGTATATCTCTAAATATATATGGCGAACAAACGAATCAAAGAAACATATAATTTATAAATAGTATGAAACGTAACAAGGCAATATTCACAATAGTAAAAAACGAACGTTATTTTCTCAAAAAGTGGTTGGAATACTACCGACAACACTTTGATGACTGTGACATATATGTTTTTGATAATCAAACCATTGACGGAAGCACCAACGATCTTCCAGTCAAAACATTCAAACTGTTCAACGAAAATGCTTACGACCCATATTGGTTGTGGACAAACATCAGTCACATCTGGAACCAATTATTGAAAGACTACAAGTATGCAATGTATACAGACGTAGACGAATTCATCATCACAAAAAATGGAGACACTCTAAAACAAGAGTTCGACAAACAAATTGAAAACAACACACCATGTATCATCTGTCAAGGTTACAACATGGTTCACTGGAAACATAAAGAACCAGAAGCATTTGATGCTGGTAGACCATTGCTGAATCAAAGAAATTATGTGATGTATTCAAAAGAATATTCCAAGGTTGTAATGGGTAACTATGACATGCGTTTCAATATTGGTGCTCACACCGCAAACAACGAAGTGTGGTATTCAGAAACTCAACGTGAAATTCCAAACCTAATGTTGATCCACGCAAAGTTATATGATCAAGATCTAACCGTCGAACGTTACAAACACAGATACAACCAATCCACAAAAAACTGTGACGAAGCTTGTGATCAGTTCTTGATACTAAATAACGAGGTAGACAAGTTCATGAAACATCACTATCCAGATCCAAGCTACGATACCGATACAGTTTATGGTATTGAACCCAGATTCATAAACCTTAAACACCTTAATCAGTATATAAACTACGACTACAAAAACCTGTTCTAAATGCACAAAAAACCCGGCTTTTACACCGGGTTTTTTTGTTTATATACCTAGATTACACCTTGGCAAGCTTACGGCCGGGAGTTCCATTGTATTCATGTGACACAATAACCGTGGCACTCTTGGAAGCAATCTTCTTCTCCAACTTACTCAAAAGAACCTTGTAACGCTTACGGGTCTTGAGATAATCATGTCCCCTCAACATCGACTTGTATGTAAACGAACGTTCGCCAATCTTGTGAAGAGTCTTACGATCATTACACAGTGTATCAACCAACGTGCAATATGTCTCAACAAACTCATTCACATCCTTGATAGTCTTGATATGAGAATAATCAGTCGCCTTCAAAATATACAAGTCCAACAAAGCATTGACAGAAGGACGATTGCCAAACAACGAAGCATTAGGCTCAACCCACTTGTCAAAAAACTCGGTCACAGATAACTCAAACTTCTGATGATCAAGATCCATCGTAGATCCAGACTGATAAGCATCATCAAACAAAACAGAATTCCACCTCTGAGTCATACCATTCTGTCGAATAAAAGCACAATGCGTAAACCAAGCATCAACCTCACGACGATTATACTTGATCTCACTCTTCTTGAACGCCTTGAGAAGCACATTAGAAGCAGTTTCCTCATTGTTGTAATACTTCACACCCATCTCACGACACACACGGGAAATATCACTAATAATAGCATTACGCTTTTCAGCCTGATTCAACGGAGTGCCACTGTTAACAGCCAAGAACAAATCACTCAACTGTGCCCGAGTTGACTTGGTAAACAATTCAACACAAATCTCCCTACTCAAAATAAATCGCTTGACATCCTCATCCAATTCATCCCAAGTCTTATCAGCACCAATCACAACTTCATTGTAATCATTGTTGACAGCCTCACCCGGAGTAGATCCATTCACACGACGAATGTAATAACGACCAGGAGACAAAGTAAGTTGATTACTGAAAAATGACTTGATCGTGGTAAGACGATTGTTACCATCAACATTCAAATACTTGACATTCTTCTTGGCCCAACCAGAGTAATACTCAATGTCAAGCTTAAACTTGCTGCTCTTGGTATTTGTCAAACACGCGTCAACATCCGCAAACAAAAACTTACTGGGAGCAAGACCATGAAACAAATTGTTCAAATACTCTCGCATCTGATTGGTCTTCCACCGAGCAGGACTTTGAAAGTGTCGGTCAATCTCAACAGTGTTCATCAACTTGGAAACTGTCTCCAATGACCACATATAATTCTGAGACTCAGTGTTGCTAATGTAGTTGTTATCAACAATAACAGTATTCTTCATGTTTTATTTTTTGTTTTTTATTTTTAGTCAAACCAATTACTCGGTATGAAAATATACTATCACGTAGTCACACCTTCGTCAACAGAAATATTAAAACCCCCAAAACGAGTTTTTAACCTTGACACCGAAATATTGTTGCCAGTCTTGATTCGGGACTGCAACAACAACTTAGCAGGCAAATAATAAATTGATAATCCACTGGATTGCAAATGAACTGCAAGATATCCACCATTGTTCAACGTCTCAGCTTTCTTTTGCCAATCATGATCAGACAAATTACCACTGGTATGACCCAAATTGATAGTAAAATCCTTGCTTATACGCCGAATATCAACACGAACAGTTTTGTCGTTCTTCAACTCAAGATCCCAAGCATCAGCTTTATCACGACGCTTGAGATTTTTATATCGATCATTCTTGGTAAAAATCATCCACACAATTGCTTCAACCAATTCACCATGACCACCACTCAACATCTCAGGCCAAAGCACACTGGTTGTATATCCATTCTTAACCAACACATCATACGACATGCTACGAATCAATCCAATTCGATTTTTTAATTTCAATGTTTTCATAAAAATAAGGGAGATATTCAAAATACCTCCCTTTTGTTAACAATACTATTTTAGTTTAGTTATTCTTTGCTTCCAAGAAGATACGTGTTGCTAATAGCCTTGAAACTAAACTCACGCTCAAGACCACGAACAACAACACCCTCACGATCAACTTCCATGTTCAACACACTCTTGCCTTCAGCATACCGCAACATGTAGTCAACAATGTTGGTTTCATTCGGAATCACAAACCCATACTTCTCAAGCACGGGAACCATTTGCAATTGCAAACCAAACAACACCCACTCAAGTTCATCAAAGAACATACGACGACCCTTATCAATGTCATAACCAGTAAAGAAAAACAACTTGTGGTCAGTCAATCCATACAAATTACCATTGATACCAGCACCAATCAGTTCTCCCTGCAAAGCAATGTTCTTGCCAAGCTTGGTCATCTTGTCCTTCAACTCAAGCACCTTGGCCATACGCCACAGCGAATTGTCGTCGGTCTCAGACAACTCCCAGTTACGTCCACAAACTCCAAATACGCCATTGTTGAAGTAACAAGTGAAACTGGTTCCATCCAACTTTTCAGTGACATAAGCACGTTCACCAGCAGGATTAAATCCAACTTCACTCTCAAAGTTCTGAATACGAATTTCCTCAGTCTTTGGAATAAAACTGGGAAATATACCCTTGATCTTTCCAGCCAATTGAGCGGGAATTGGAGGTTCATACTTGACAACATCAAGCGCCTCGGTCAAATCATCACCTTCCTTTGGATCAAGAATACCATTTGGAATTGGAGTCAACAGTCCCTGACTCAATTGTCCACGCAACCTAATGGTCTTGAGACGAAATCCCTCACTAGAACCCATACGCTTGTAACTGCTCTTACGCAAAAATTCAAATTGAGGCCGAATAGGCAAAAAGCTGTCAATTTCAAAGTAAACAGCCAAATCACCCACCTTGAATTCATTCTTCTTTACCACAACCTTCCAACCCTTGACACTAGCCACAACAATGGCATCAGCACCAACAATAGGTTGAATGTCAACAATTTTAACAACACTAGCCAACTTACGTTCAGTAGTCATATTGGTTACTTTTTAACAATTTTTCCGTCAACAACACTCACATACTTGAGATTGTTCAACATTTTTCTCTTGCTATACAATCTAACAGCATTGGTAAATATTACCACAAATGCAATGATCACGTTGAACAAAGCATTCAGATACTTTCCCTCATTAAGTCGAAGTTCCACAGGAATCAACATCAACAATCCAAGAAATATACACAATTTTTGATACCAATCACTGTTGATAATATTTACAATCACGTTCATAATTATGTTATAAATCATATGCGACAATTTGTTTGAAGTCAACAACTTTTTAAACAAAGCTGTTAATCCTCGTTGGTTCGATAAATCACCTTTTCAACAACAATTCCCTTTTTGCTAGACTTGGGTCCATACAAAGCGCCATATTGATTTTTGCTGGTAATATACGCAATCAAATCATTCTTGATGTTGTCAGCATCCGCTTCATCAAAATTCGGCGGTAAATTAATAGTTAAATAATACTTTGGTTTGTTCATAAATTTTTACCAGTGATGTATAATGTTCGCTATGATAAACGCACACGTAATGAAGTTTACCATCACAATAATAAACCTCAAGAAAAAACTAGCCAAAGCATACTTCACAGGCAACACCGGAACATCCGGCTTACACTCATCCGTATGCCCAACACGATGATCAATAGTTCGTGCCAATATCAAAAAAAACTTGTTGGTCAATATGCTCATTCAATATAAAAAAAATAATACCACAACGCAATAAAATATATCAATAACCCAATTGCTATCAATACCCCATTCATCCCCACAAATCACCATAATACAAACCCAATAACCTACAACCACGCTTGTATCGATCCACATCAGACCTAAACTTATTCATATACTCACTAATATACTGCTGCTCACCATGACTAGGTATGCTGCCAATCATATCACGACCAATACCACAATCATACCTCAAAGCATATATAATGTCATCCAATATCATTCCCCACTCACTCACATCCATAGTTCCAACCTCCTCACCCACTTCATTCAATCGCAACGGTATTCGCGCCAATTCATTCAAATTCATACGCATATACTGTAACCTAGGTAACATATACTCACTAAATATCACATTGCACCGCATCAACCCACCACGATCAATACCATACCTACGACGCAATTTGTAATCAATAACCCAATTTTTAATACGATCAATAATCATGATATTCATATAAATTCAACGATTGTTTCGATACACATATATACACACCACCATCAACATATTCAATATTAATCCAATAATACTGTTAACATAATTAAACACTCCATGCACATTCAAATTATAATAATAACTCAATACACACACCTGACCAATAGCCTGTAATATCCACATCACCAAACTAATGTTCACACTGCTTTTGTTAACAACTATCTTACGCAACTGTATCAAAGGCCCAACATTAAACACAACAGTAAACGCCAATCCATATATCTCATTCACATTCATATACAACCAATACTACACCACACACCCCACACTTGTAAAGCACCATTCAATATCAATAATACAATAACAACATCATATATTTAAAGAACCAACCAATAACAAGCATATGTGATTTTCCATATGAATTTTTTGACCACCTGCTAAACACACACATTTTATAAAAAAGTCAAAACAATACCCATTAAAAACACCAAATAAAACCCAAATAAACATATGTTGTTTTGTAGCCCTAAAATATACCATGTGTGTCAGGAAGCTCTCCACGCAGGGGTGCGCACGCACCGCCCCATATTCAGAACCCACTTGACAGGGGACCTGCCACCCCCTCCCCCGGTTGTTCTATATAAAAGGAGGGGCATATGCCACCCCATGCCGTCAATGTTTATTTATGACCATACCCTGGCGCACCCCCTCTCCTGTGCGCATAAAAAGACCTACCGGCTGTTGTGCCAGGTAGGTTGTGTGGATATCAAGCCCACTCGGTGAACATGTTGGTTTTACCACTCCAAGGATAAGCCCAACTGTAGCTGGTCAT